>QWCR01000008.1_pt1 | contig 228042 bp, 206 predicted proteins | sample 1972581 | NCBI WGS metagenome assembly QWCR01 (sample SAMN09866703, study PRJNA288562) | Human oral metagenome isolate pre4_saliva, whole genome shotgun sequencing... | isolation source: mouth | host: Homo sapiens | place: USA: California
GGAACCACCTGTTCCCATCCCGAACACAGTAGTTAAGCTCGTAAACGCCGAAAGTACTTGGCTGGAAACGGCCTGGGAGGATAGGAAGTTGCTGATTAAACTTAGCGGGGGCTAGCATCTGCTAGCCCAGCTAAAAACTTGGTTCTGCTACAAGAATCACTTGACAAAGTATCAACTTTACGTTATACTGAGTAAGTCGTAAAGATAGGGGTATAGCTCAATTGGTAGAGTAGCGGTCTCCAAAACCGTTGGTTGTGGGTTCAAGTCCTACTGCCCCTGCCAACTAAATTACATATGACTCAGTAGCTCAGCTGGATAGAGTGTTTGACTACGAATCAAAAGGTCGGGGGTTCGAATCCCTCCTGGGTCACCATCTTATGCGGGAGTGGCGGAATTGGCAGACGCACCAGACTTAGGATCTGGCGCCATTGGCGTGGGGGTTCAAGTCCCTTCTCCCGCACCAATTTTAAAGATAAGCGAATAGTTATATTCGCTTTTTTTGTATATCTAGTGTAAGAATATAAATTTAAGTGTTGATACAAGGAGGTTGCTATGAAAGTTACAGACTTAAGCTTTTTAGCATCTGCGGTTTCTGGTTTACGTGAAACTCGTTGGAACAAAGAAATATTCAAAGCCTTTTTCTTCGGTCTTACTGTAGGTGCATATTTAATTTATGCAGCCCTTCATTATATTGAAGAGTCCACGAATACGGCGATTAAAGAAAACCTAGAATAATCACAGGGGCTATAGATAACTATAGCTCTTTTTCATATAAGAAAGGAAATACTATATGTCGATGACATATAAGCCTATATTAGATATAAAAGGAACTATGAAGGATATTGTAGACTCTTTTTATAAAAAAGGCGCTACCCAAATCTATGGATTAGGAGGATCACAGAAATCTTTTCTGTATAGTCAAGCTACATTAGAAGGTGAGCAAAGACCAACCCTCATTGTGACCCATGATAAAACCCATAAAGAGCTGTGGGAAAGGGATATACAATGTCTATTACCAGATGCTAAAGTATTATCTTATCCTATTGTGGATCGATCTCTTTCACAATGGACGGCAAAAAGTTTAGATACACAGGCAAAACGGATGGAGACCTTAGGGAATCTAGCTTTGGGTAAACCAGTGATTGTATTAGCTACCATAGAAGAAGCTAGTCAATTTGTAGGCGAACCTTGTACCGTGTTAGATCATATGTTAACGCTTCAGGTAGAGGAAGACATAGATCAGCAAATCCTGTTAGAAAAATTAGTACAAATTGGATATGAACGAGTGGACCAGGTGGAATATCGTGGTCATTTTAGCGTGCGTGGAGATATTTTAGATGTATTTCCTATCCAAAGTGAATTTCCTTTTCGTCTTGAATTTTTTGGCGATACGATTGATACTATGCGTCAGTTCAATGTGGATACGCAACGCTCTATGGGGGAAACTGCGGAATGTATGGTCTTACCTATACACGCAGATAATGATGAAGAAACTTGCTCTATACTCTCTTATTTAAGTAGTGGCGTATTAATTTTAGATGAGCCAAAACGGTTAGAAGAAGCGTTAGGTAAAGTTCATAAGGAAGATGCGACGAATGAAGAGCTATATCTGCGTTGGAAGGATTGGAAAGCATCTTCTCAGGCGCATACCACTATTTTATTCAGTATGATGCAACGCTCTGCAGGGTGGGGGAAGGTACAGACCATCGGTATGATGGGAAAATCTATTGCCTCCTATGAGCGGCAAATTCCAATGCTTATGGATGATATTAAGTTTAATGCATCCTTGAATAGACAAATTGTATTGGTATTACACAATCAGCAACGCCGTGAAGCAATAGAAAGTGCGTTACTTGAAAATAAGATATCCTATGTGTATCGAGATACATGGGAATGGACAGCACCTGCAGTTCTTATTGTGGAGGGCATACTTTCAGAGGGATTTGAATTACCACATTCAAATCTAACGGTCATCACAGAAGGGAATATTTTTGGCTTTCAGAAGAAAAAAATTCGTAAGAAAGTAGATAAAGGTCAGGAGATTAAATATTTTACAGATATTACCGTTGGGGATTATGTAGTACATAGCATCCATGGTATTGGTAAATATCGAGGACTGAAGACCATAGAGACGGAAGGCATTCATCGAGATTATATTGAAATTGATTACGCTGGTACAGATCGTTTATTTTTACCAGCAGACCATTTGGATCAATTACAAAAATATGTTGGTAATGAAGGAGTTACGCCCAAACTACATAAAATGGGTGGTAAAGAATGGATTAAGACAAAATCGAAAGCCCAAAAGTCTATTGATGATTTAGCAGATACCTTAGTAGAGTTGTATGCGAAACGAGAACTTATAGAGGGCTATGCATTTTTACCAGACCAACCATGGCAACGAGAGTTTGAAGACCAGTTCCCGTATGAAGAGACCGATGACCAATTACAAGCGATTCAAGAGATTAAGGCGTCGATGGAATTACCACGCCCTATGGACCGACTGTTATGTGGGGATGTTGGATTCGGTAAAACAGAAGTGGCTATGCGTGCTATGTTTAAAGCTGTTATGAGCGGTAAGCAAGTGGCCATGTTAGTACCCACAACGGTGCTTTCAGAGCAACATTTTAAAACATTTATGTATCGATTCTCACAATTTGGAGTGCGCGTAGAAGTGTTAAATCGATTCCGGTCAGCGAAAGAAAAGAAGGATATTATTAAGGCTGTACAAGATGGACAGGTAGATATCTTAATCGGCACACATGCGTTATTAAGTAAGAAAATTCAATTTCAAAAGTTAGGCTTATTAGTGGTAGATGAAGAACAACGATTTGGGGTGGCACAAAAAGAAAAGTGGAAACAATGGGCTACGAATATTGATATTTTAACCCTCAGCGCTACGCCAATTCCAAGGACCTTGCATATGTCCTTGGTAGGGGTTCGTGAAATGAGTGTCATCCATACGCCACCGATGGAACGATTACCAGTGCAAACCTATGTCGTAGAGTTTGATATGCAAGTAGTGACGGAAGCTATTCGTCGTGAGCTACAACGAGGTGGACAGGTATATTTTGTGTACAACAAGGTACAGTCCATTGCGCATATGGAAGAACAGTTACAGCGAGCTATGCCGGACCTACGCATTGCAGTGGCTCATGGACAAATGGCGGGTACCATGATGGAACATGTGATGCAGGATTTTACAGAAGGACAATATGATGTGCTCTTATGTACTAGTATTATTGAAACGGGCTTAGACATTCCAAACGCCAATACCATTATTATTTACGATGCAGATCATTTGGGCTTGTCACAGTTGTATCAAATGCGCGGACGAGTAGGGCGTTCTAGTCAACGGGCGTATGCGTATTTTATGTATCGCCCAGATAAGGTGTTAAATGAAAGTGCCGAAAAACGGTTGAAGGCCATCCAGGAATTTACCGAATTAGGCGCAGGATTTAAGTTAGCTATGCGCGACATGGAAATTCGAGGGGCAGGCAATTTATTAGGTGCGCAACAACATGGTAATATCGCAGCTGTCGGCTTTGCTATGTATGCTGCCATGTTAGAAGAAGCGATTGCAAAAGCCCAGAAAAAAGATATGCCAGACCGACCATTACTAGCACCAGTGGTGGATGTAGGCATAGATGCCTTTATCGATAGTGATTATATTCATGATGAGGCACGAAAGATTTCTGTGTATCAACGATTACTACAAATTGATACAAAAGCTGGTTTAGACGATTTTGTAGATGAATTAATTGACCGTTTTGGATCTCCTACAAAACCAGTGGAACGTCTGATTAAATTGGCCATGATTAAGGAACGAGCTCGTGCTTTAGGCATGAAGAGTGTCATTCGTAAGGATGGGAATATTCTCTTTACTTGGCAAGATGAGTCTAAAATGGAAGACTGGGATATGGGTGCCATCAGTGAAGATATATGGAAACATATGAAACATCGAGGCTCAAACCCCACTGTATGGGCCTATACATTACAATCTGGCGATGTAATCCGCCAAGTAGAACAAGTACTGAGTGAATTTGAACGAAAACTTCCAAAGGAGGGCTAATATGACAGGATTTATGAAAGGAGCTATGATCTTAACCGTAGCAGGGTTATTGGTGAAGGTCATAGGGGCGGTCAGTAAAGTCATTGTAGCCCGTATCTTAGGAGGCGAAGGGGTGGGTCTGTACCAAATGGCCTATTCTTTGTATCAACTAATTATCAGTATTGGAGCAGCAGGATTACCAGTCGCTCTTTCTATTATGATTGCTCGCAAAGTGGGACAAGAGGACTATAGAGGAGCTCGGCATATTTTCAAGGTAGCATTGACTACTATGGGGATGCTAGGTGTATTGCTAAGTGTAGCCTTCTATATTGCTATTCCTTATGTTATCGAAATCGGATTGATTACAGATAACCGAGCAGAAGGTGCGTTATTAGCGGTAGCACCTGCCATTGGGATTGTTTCTTTATTGGCCTGTTTTCGAGGTTATTTTCAAGGATTTCAAAATATGTTGCCTACTGGTATATCACAGGTATGTGAACAGTTAGGACGTGTACTAGTGATGGTGGGGGCAGCTATCTACTTTTTACCACAGGGGATTGAATTAGCCTCTAGTCGTGCAGCGTTATCTTCTGTCATTGGCGTAGGCCTAGGATTAGTGGTGTTACTGTATTATTATGGTCGAGAATCTAAATTAGAAGGACAAATATTTCCTTTAGAATCACCGAAGACCATTATAAAAGACTTAATGACACTAGCCTTTCCAGTGGCCGTAGCCAATATTATGATACCTCTCATTGGAGCCATTGATTTATGGCTAGTACCACAACAATTGATGCTATCTGGTTATGGCAAAGAAGAGGCTACTACAGCATTTGGATATTTAACAGGCATGGCGACCTCTCTTATCAGCTTGCCTGTTATAGTGACTATGTCCTTAGCCACTAGTTTAGTACCGGCCATATCTAGACTGCATAGAGACCGAGATAGAGAAGAAATCCATCATCGCATGGAGACCGCGCTACGGATGACGAATATTGTAACTATTCCTGCCTTTGTAGGATTATGTGTATTGGCTACACCGATTTCTCAGATGATGTTTGATACCCCTAATGCAGGTGGATCTATTGCTGTTCTTAGCACTAGCATTTGGCTACTAGGTGTACAACAAGTAACAACCGGTGCCTTACAGGGTTTAGGACGTACGGCGATTCCTATGTTTACTTTACTCTTAGGAGCAGTATTAAAAATTTTATTAAATCTCTATTTAACACCGCAATGGGGGATAGAAGGGGCTGCATGGGCTACAAATATAGATTTTGGTATAGCTGCGGTAGCAAACTTGTATATATTGTATCGAAGTACATCATTTACTATTTCTTTCCTAGAAATTGGAAAAATTCTATTCTCCTCCTTAGCCATGGGTGGTGGCACAGTGATGTTTTATAATTTTATGAGTACTATCCTATCTAATACCATGAGTGTAGCAGTATCTATTCTTTTAGGAATTGTACTATATGTATTAGCACTAAGTATAACGAAAACCATGCAGGTGAAAGAGTTTACAGGTTTGGCAAAACAAGCCATGAAGAAAGGTGGTTCTAAGTGAGTCAAAAAGAAACGAGTTCCTTTACATTGGATCCATTAGTAGATGTATTAGCTGAATTACGAGGCCCTAATGGATGTCCTTGGGATAAATTACAAACACATAGTTCACTACGTAGATATTTGCTAGAAGAAGTATATGAAACATTAGAAGCTATTGATGAAAAGAATGTGGACCATTTACGGGAAGAATTAGGAGATTTATTGTTGCAAATCGTGTTTCATGCACGAGTGGCAGAGGAAAATGGATATTTTACCATGCAAGATGTGGTGAATGATATTACCGCTAAAATGGTGAGACGACATCCGCATGTGTTTCAAAGTGCAGACCGAGAAACAGTAGGAGATACATTAGCAACTTGGGAAGAATTGAAAGCAAAAGAAAAAGGGCATGAACGTACATCTATTTTGGATGGAATTTCTCCAGGATTACCAGCTTTATTGCGGGCTCAAAAATTACAAGAGAAGGCAAGCAAAGTGGGGTTCGACTGGCCTAGTGAAGAAGGGGTGTGGGCTAAGTTTTATGAAGAAATAGATGAATTTAAGCAAGAAATATTCAAAAAAGATATAGAAAAAGCGGAAGAAGAGGGGGGAGATGTACTTTTTTCCTTGATAAATCTGTTTAAATGGTATAAAATAATCGGAGAAAACGCACTACACCGCACAAATACAAAGTTTATACGGCGATTTTCTTATGTGGAAAAAAAGGTCCAACAGAGTGGAAACAAATGGGAGGATTTTACTCTCAAAGAGCTAGATGAATTTTGGGAGGCGGCAAAGGTGGAACTTTAATCGCATGATTAAGTTAAAAGAATACTATTTTTAAGGGAGGTTCAATCATGAACAAAACTGAATTAATCGCAAGCGTTGCAGCTAAAGCTGAATTGACAAAAAAAGATGCTGAAAAAGCAGTAAAAGCTTTATTCGACACAATTGGCGAAGCATTAGCTAAAGAAGAAAAAGTACAAGTAATTGGTTTTGGTACTTTCGAAGTTCGTACTCGTGCTGAACGCATTGGCCGCAACCCTCGTACGAAAGAAGAAATGACAATTCCAGCATCCAAATCCCCAGCTTTCAAAGCAGGTAAACAATTAAAAGACCTTGTGAACACACCAGCTGCTAAAGCATCTACTAAAGTTCGTAAAAAATAATTCAGGATATTCCTAAAATACAAAAAGAACGCTACAGTTCCTCTGCAAATTGATATTTTCTTAGATTTGCATGGAAATGATAGCGTTCTTTTTTATACGTAATATTCATATCTCTTCGAATCTATGATAGAATAGACATAATGTAATTGCTTAGTAAGAATCAGTGAGATAAACATACATCATTAGAGGCTATCTAAAGAAAGGAGGGTACATGGGTCAACGTATTTTAATTGTATCGGCGTCAATTGGTACGGGTCATACGCAAGCGGCACTGGCGATTCAAGAATATTGGCAACAGAAAGATCCAAGTGCAGTCGTACATCATGTAGACTTTTTAGGGACAGATACATTTTCCTTTGATAACCTATTGAAAGAAACCTATTTTAAAATGTTAGACTTCTTTCCTTTTCTCTATGATATTGTCTATCGTTGGTCTGGTGCTGAATGGAAAGGAAGCGTAGCCCAAACGGTAGTGTCTTGGATGCTAAAGAATCGGATGGAAAAACTCATAGAAAAGGAAGAACCAGATTTAATTGTTTGTACCCATCCATTTCCTTGTGGGGCAGCAAGTGTGTTGAAACGACATCGAAAAATAGAGATTCCTATTGTAGCCGTTATGACTGACTTTGCAGCCCACCAATTTTGGCGCTATGATGAAATCGATGCCTATCATGTAGCTACGCCATCCATGGTGTATGAAGTATTGAACATGGGTGTACCTTTAGAAAAAATTCATGTCACAGGTATTCCTATCATGCGTCACTTCTTTACACCTTTAAAAGAACCCTACGGCAGTGATTCTTGTAAGAGGGTATTGCTCATGGGTGGTGGACTTGGATTAGGCTGTGTAGAAGAAGCCTTACAACGGTTAGATCATGTACCAGGGATTGATGAAATTCATGTAGTGGCAGGCTTGAACGATGGGTTATATAACTCTTTGCATCATATGAAAGAATCCTTACGAACGCCTATTTCCATATATGGCTATACCAATGAAATCCCTGAATTGATGCGAAAGGCGACATTGCTTGTGACAAAGCCTGGGGCATTGACTTGTATGGAAGGCGTTACTATAGGTGTACCTATGGTATTTTTCAATGCCATTCCTGGACAAGAAGAAGCTAATGCAGAACTGTTAGAACAAAAGGGCTGTGGCAAATGGGCACGTCATATTGAAAACTTGGATGATGTAGTAGGTGCTTTATTACAAAATCATGAACGCTTACAGGCTATGCATGAAGCAGCGAAGGCTTGGAAAGTAGATGGAGCAGCGGAAATCGTAGCTGCTTGTGAGAACATGCTGACACATAAACAGGGGATGCTTGAATAAAAAGATAACATAATACAGGACTTAGGATGCTGACTAGTATAGCCTCCTACTTATACAGTTGTAATAAGAAAGGCTGTCACAACATGTAAATTACATGGTGCGACAGCCTTTTTGCTGTATTACTCGCTATAGGAGTCCATTTCAGAATCGTAACGCTCAATATTTTCATTGCGAATATCTTGCAAAGTATCTAGCAATTCTTCCGCACTTTCCACACGAAGGAATAATTCTTTTAGTTCCTCTCCATTTGGAAGTGTTACGCTCCATTGAAATGCATCATTATCATCATACACGGATACAATTACAGGTGTATCCATTGCAGTAGGAATACGTCCATCTTCATCGGAAATAATGGCATATTGACCATCTTCCTCTTCGCTACCATCAGATAGTTCGTATAATAGGACGTCCCGTTCGTCAACTTCTACAATTTCAAAACCAATATCTTCAAACTCTTGCTGAACCGTGTCAGTGTCCATGACAACCTCCTTATAAAATAATGAATATGTTACTTTCATTCTAATCCATGACAGTAGGTGTGTCAATGGAGGAATGTGTGTTTACAAAGATATAAAATTTAGATATGATAACAATGGTTTCAATAGATAATATACCTTAGATACGTAGGATATTAGCAAATGTATTGAAAGGAAACACATGAACATCTTAACATTACAAAATATAGAAAAATCGTATGGCACCCGGCTATTGTTTAAAAACGTAAATGTCACCATAGCGTCTCATCATCGCATTGGCTTAATTGGCGTCAATGGGACAGGTAAAACAACTTTATTGCAGGTGTTGGAAGGAACACAAGAACCAGATACAGGTAGTATAGAACGGAATGGGAAGGCTACGATTCATCGATTGGAACAAGATCCGTATATTGATGAAAGTAGTACCTTGCTAGATAATGTATTATTAGGAGACCATCCTAAACTTTCACTGGTTCGAGATTTTGAAAGAGCTTTACAAGACCCAGAATCCTCGCAGTATATGAAATTATTAGCGCGCATGGATGAAGAAGATGGCTGGGTTGTAGAACAAGAAGCAAAAATGATATTGACACGCCTTGGCTTTCATGATGTACATGGGCCAGCAAACTCATTATCTGGGGGACAACGACGAAGATTAGCATTAGCTAGAGCCTTGGTCTATCCTTGTGATTTATTATTGCTTGACGAACCGACGAACCATTTGGATGAGGCCACCATTGAATGGCTAGAACTATACTTAAAAGATAGAAAAGGGGCTGTATTATTGAGCACCCATGATAGATATTTCCTAGATGCCGTATGTAACACCATATGGGAACTATCGAATCAGACTATATATGAATTTCAAGAGACTTACGAAACCTATGTATCCTTGAAAGAAGAACGAGAAGCACAGTTAGATGCCATTGAGGAAAAGCGCAGAAAACTGATTGCCAGTGAATTACAATGGGTGCGCCGTGGTGCAAAGGCGCGTACAACAAAACAAAAGGCAAGGTTGCAACGGTTCGAGCAATTGAAAGCTATGGAAAAACGACAAAAAGTAGGCACTGTGGATCCCGTAGTATTAGCCTCTCGCTTAGGAAATACCATCTTTGATATAGAGCACTTGTCCTTTGCGTATCCTACAGGACGAGAAGTGATTAGAGACTTTACGTACCATATGGTACGTCATGACCGAATTGGTGTGGTAGGACCTAATGGGATTGGTAAGACTACGTTGATGAAGCTATTCCAAGGGTCCCTAGAACCGACAGGTGGGACTATGGGGCGTGGAGAAACAGTTCGGATTGGATATTTCTCGCAACAATTGCCGACCTTTAAAGAGGACCAACGGGTGTTGGACTATATTCGAGAAAATCGCTCGTATTTGCACTTGCCCGATGGCAGTTCCTTAAGTGCAGGTCAATTATTGGAACGCTTTTTATTTCCTCCATCCCACCATGGTTTGCCCATCCGTAAACTGTCTGGTGGGGAAAAGCGAAGATTATTTTTACTTCGCATCTTAATGGATGCCCCCAATGTGCTACTCCTAGATGAGCCTACCAATGATTTAGATATTCCAACCTTAGAAGTCTTAGAAGAGTTCTTAGATTCTTATAGCGGTATTGTCATCACCGTGTGTCATGATCGGTACTTCTTAGACCGGGTGGTAGATAAACTCTTTGTATTCACTGGAGCAGGCCATATCGAGATATACCATGGTGGTTACTCTGATTATGAAGCGGATACGAAGCTAACGAGCGCCATGGGTGGTGATACAAAACGTGGTGTCCTACGTCATGCTGTGCAGGTACAGGGTGGATCCGCTGGTTCTAGGGGGCAAAATGCGGAACACCATGCCAATGAAGGGATGGTGTTGCATGCTGAAAGTGGAGGTGTACAAAACCTGTCACGTGATATAGGCATAGATGTGAATATTAGTATGAATCCAGAAATAGTATCGACTACAATAGATAGCAATGAAGGTGCTAAAAAGAAACTGACCTTAGGGGAGATGAAAGAACTTGAACAATTAGAATTTCGCATTGCGGAACTAGAAGGTCTAGTGAAAGCCTATGATGCTATGATTGCTCAAGGGGGTAGTGACTATGAAGCCATTGAAAGTACCATTAAAGAACGAGAACAAGTGATAGAAGAGTTGGATATGAGTACTTTACGATGGTTGGAATTGGAGGAGAGAAAGTAAGAAAAGCTAAACTACAAATTCTAATTTGTTAGTTACCTATGAAAAAGAACCCCTTAGGGGGTTCTTTTTTGTTATTTCTACAAGTTTATAATTGATAGACAAAATAGCTTATTATCAGTGTTTTAAACAAAATTTGTTTGACATCATAGAGGGATATCGAAAAAAATAGTTGTACTTTCTTTAAATTTATGTTATTATACAAAAGTCTTTTCAATATATTTAAGTAAATGGATATAACAAAACTTTATGGAATACATATACAAATCATAGATATAAATTACTAGAGGAAACATGGATACTCTATTAAAAATATAAAGATGAATTGTATATGTGGAATGAATTTTGTTATATGATTCAGAGAAGATTAAGTAATTTTATGTTTTTAGTAAGAGGTACTAACAATGAAAAAACATTTAGCAGTATTAGCTGCCACAGCAGTATTGGGTGTGACTTCTGCATTCGCAGCAAACCCATTCTCCGACGTAACTCCACAAGATTGGGCATACCAAGCAGTAGCTCAATTGGCTTCCCAAGGTATCGTTAACGGTTACCCAGATGGCACATTCAAAGGCCAACAAAACATCACTCGTTATGAAATGGCTCAAATGGTAGCTAAAGCTTTAGTTCGTCAAGATCGTGTTGACGCTGAACAAAACGCTATCATCAACCGTTTGGCTAACGAATTCTCCGCTGAGTTGAACAACTTAGGTGTTCGTGTTTCCACATTGGAAAACAAAGTGGGTAACTTCAAATTCACTGGTGATGCACGTGTTCGTTACCAAGGTTCCAATACTGTAGAAAATGCATATGTAAATGATATTACATTTGGTGATGCTGAAGAAGCAGATGTTGATGCAGCTGATGCAGCTGATGTAGATGTAAACGATGAATCTTTAGCAGTAGATGAAGATAATGTAAAAGCAGTTACAAAAAAACGTTCTAAAATTGACTACCGTGCACGTGTACAATTCGAAGCTACTGTAAACGACAACACTAAAGCAGTAGTTCGTTTAGCAACAGGCGATAAAGAATTCGGTGCAGCTGGAAATCCTACTACAACATTAGATCGCATCTATGTACAACATAATTTTGGTAAATATGCGACTGCTTCCGTAGGTCGTCAAGATATCTTGATCGGTAGCGGTTTAACTTATGACAGCGCATTTGAAGGTGCAAAAGCAACTGTAGGTAAAGATAAATTAAATGCAACAGTAGCACATGGTTACATGGTTGGTGGTGACTTCGAAAACCTTTCTCGTGAAGATCGTTACCAAACAACAGTTTACCAAGTAAATGCAAAAGTAGGTAAACATGTAGATGCAAAAGGTTACTATGTACAAGACCATGGTCAAAACTCTGAAAACTACTTTGGTGGAGCATTAGATACACACTTCGGCGCTCATAATAAAATTTGGGTTGGCGGTGAATTCGCTAAATTCGAATCCTTCGGTAAAGAAGGAAATGCTTGGACTGCAGGTATCGGTTACGGTGCATACGATATCTCCAAAGCCGGTTCTTGGAATGTAAAAGCTCAATATTTCCGTAATGGAGAAATGAGCCCTGTAACTATTCCATCCTCTAAATTACCTAAAGCTTCTACAGATGACTTCAAAGGTTGGTTAGGAACTGTTAACTATACAGTAGCTAAAAATGTTGGTTTAACAGCATATGCACAATTACGTGGTAAACATCTTGATGGTTATGAATTACCTGACTACTACCGTGCAGACCTTAACTACAAATTCTAATTTGAAAGTTAATTATAAAAAAGAACTCCTTCGGGAGTTCTTTTTTATATGATAAATGATAGATTGTAAATAGGATTGCTCCATATACTTAGGTAGTGTGTTAAAAGTATGGGTAAATATATTCAATTTTTATTTGCAATTTAAGTGAAACTTGGGGCTAAGTAAGTATTCATTTATTATCTCGATCTAGGAGTTTTAAAGGTCTAAAATGCTGTATCAAACGATTGGAATAATAAATGTTATAGCAAATAGTTAGATATGGTTATTAAAAGTATATAAATTCTGCGCGTAAAAATAAACGAAACGTTTATTTATTGGGAAGTATTTGCTTTATATAGATATCCTATGATATGATACATGTAAGTCAAGTATGTTTGCTATGATTTAGATTATAAATATGTCATTACTGTATGTGAGGAAACGTGGACACTCCATGAAAAGTAATGCAATGATATAATCTGTTAAACTAAGCATATGAGACGATATATTATTATTTTATTTTTCATTGAGAGGTAATTATCATGAAAAAACAATTAGCAGTACTTGCAGCAACAGCAGTATTGGGCGTAACTTCTGCATTCGCAGCTAACCCATTTGCTGACGTAACTCCACAAGATTGGGCATACCAAGCAGTAGCTCAATTGGCTTCCCAAGGCGTAGTTAACGGCTACCCAGATGGCACTTTCAAAGGCCAAAACAACATCACTCGTTACGAAATGGCTCAAATGGTAGCTAAAGCTATGGTTCGTCAAGACCGTGTTGACGCTGAACAAAATGCAATCATCAATCGTTTGGCTAACGAATTCTCCGCTGAGTTAAATAACTTAGGCGTTCGTGTGGCTACATTGGAAAACAAAGTGGGCAACTTCAAATTCACTGGTGACGCTCGTCTTCGTTACATTGGTTCCAATGATGCACGTGATTCTAAATTTGACTACCGTGGTCGTGTAAAATTCGAAGCAACTGTAAATGATAATACTAAAGCAGTGGTTCGTTTAATGGGTAGCAAAGAGTTTGGCGCAGCAGGTAACCCTAATACAGCTATCGATCGCGTATATGTGCAACATAACTTCGGCAAATATGCAACTGTAACAGCTGGTCGTCAAGATTTAGTAGTTGGTGCAGGTCTTGCATATGATGATGTATTTGAAGGCGTTGTAGCTAACGTTGGTAAAGATAAATTAAATGCGTCTGTTGCATTTGGTTACTTACAAGCTGGCGAAGCTTATGGACAAAAACTTAATAAAATTGGTCGTAAAGCAGACGAACAAAACCCTAACACAAATGAACAACTTTCTGTATACCAATTAAACTATAATCCAACAGCAAAAGTTGCAGTAAAAGGTTTCTATGCTGATGTTCATGAAGAAAATCTAGACAATGCATATGGTGCATCCCTTGACCTTATGCTTGGCAAAAAAGTTTGGGTTGGCGGTGAATATGTTAAAACTGAAACTTTAGGTGCTAATGGTGAAGGCTGGACTGCAGGTTTAGGCTATGGTAACTACAACATGGCAAAACAAGGTACTTGGAGTGTGAAAGCTCAATACTTCGACATCAAGAAAGATGCTCCTGTAGTATCCACTACTTGGAACTTGATTGAGAAAGATCAAAAAGGCGTATTGGCAACAGCTAAATATGCTGTTGCTAAAAACGTAGGTCTTGCTGGTTATGCAACAATTGACACTAAAGGTCAAGATAACAAAGCTAAAGCGGAATCCTACCGTGCAGACCTTAACTACAAATTCTAATTTGCTAGTTACATATACAAAAGAACTCCTTCGGGGGTTCTTTTTGTTTTATCAGAGCTATCATTTAGTTCTTTGTCAAGTTTTAAGGGGAGCAATTAAGGCTCTATAATAAATGCTGAGGACTCTAGATAAAACGTGCCGTTAGTATTCGGTAAAGAGTTTTAGATTTTAGCAAAGAAATAAATGCTAATTGAAATTTTTTCTTAATTAAAAACTACATATCGTGCAATAAAACGATAAAAGGGTATTGAGTTTTATCTGTTGTTGTGTTATGATAGTCACAAGTCAAATAGGCATAGTATAGACTAGAGGATAACAATGTATCTACTGGTATGTGAGGAAACGTGGACACTCCATTGGAAAGTAGTACAATGATATGCTCAAATCTATCTAAGCTTAGGAGACAATGTATATTATTTTATTTTTCATTGAGAGGTAATTATCATGAAAAAACATTTAGCAGTACTTGCAGCAACAGCAGTATTGGGTGTAACTTCTGCATTCGCAGCTAACCCATTCGCTGATGTAACTCCACAAGATTGGGCATACCAAGCAGTATCCCAATTAGCTTCCCAAGGTATCGTTAACGGTTACCCAGATGGCACTTTCAAAGGCCAACACAACATCACTCGTTTCGAAATGGCTCAAATGGTAGCAAAAGCTATGGCTCGTCAAGATCGTGTTGACGCTGAACAAAATGCTATCATCAACCGTTTGGCTAACGAATTCGCAACTGAGTTAAACAACTTGGGCGTTCGTGTTTCCACATTGGAAAACAAAGTGGGTAACTTCAAATTCACTGGTGATGCTCGTCTAAAATATGAAGGTACAAACGATGCTCGTGATTCTAAATTTGATTATCGTGGCCGTGTACAATTTGAAGCAACTGTAAATGACAACACTAAAGCTGTAGTTCGTTTAGCTGGTGAAAAAGAGTTTGGTGCAGCTGGTAATCCAGAAACTAGTATTGACCGCGTCTATGTACAACATAATTTCGGTAAATATGCAACAGCTACAGTAGGTCGTCAAGATTTAGCAATTGGTAATGGCCTTGCATATGATGATACATTTGAAGGTGCGGTGGCAACAGTTGGTAAAGATAAATTGAATGCTACAGTATCTTATGGTTATATTTTAGAGGGTGATAAAGACTCTGCATTCAAAAAAGCTAAAACAGCTAAAGAAAACCATGAAGTGAATGTATACCAATTGAATTATATGCCAACTGAAAAAGTAGCGGTAAAAGGTTATTATGTTGATTTCCACAAAAATGAAAAAACTATAACTCCTGTAGAAGACTTCCATGGTGCAACTTTAGATGTTAAACTTGGCTCCAAAGTTTGGGCTGGTGGCGAATATGCTCGTGCAGAGCAAAGTGGTGCAGCTGGTGAGGCTTGGACTGCAGGCTTAGGTTATGGCGAAGCTGATATGGCTAAAGCAGGTACTTGGGGTGTGAAAGCTCAATACTTTAATGTGAAAAATGCTGCTCCTGTATTGTCCTCTACTTGGAACTTTGTTAACAATGGACAAAAAGGTGTATTAGCAACTGTTGATTACACTGTAGCTAAAAATGTTGGTCTTTCTGCATACGCAACTATCGATACTAAATCTTTTGATAAAGACAAAAACGAATACAAAGCGGCTCCAGAATCCTACCGTGCAGAACTTAACTACAAATTCTAATTTGATAGTTACACATATGAAAAGAACTCCTTCGGGAGTTCTTTTTTTGTGTATAATTTAGATATATATTTTTATCTACAATGTATACTTTATAATCAACACATTACAATCTACTAGGAACATGATATAATAAGACATAATATATTCATTTCTAGGAAACGGAAGGTGTTATAATGAATTATTGGTTATTTTCGCTTATCAATGATATGGCTAACCAGAGTATTGTATTAGATGCCCTAATGATAGTCATTTCTAAAGTTGTACCGTACATTTATATTTTTATATTAGCTGGGCTATATATGCAAGGTTTCCGTACTCGGAACTTTAAACTACGTGGTGAAAGTTTTGCTACAGGTGTACTTTTTGTGATTTGCTTACTCGGTAGCTTTATCTTGGGATCTATGTTCTATGAAAATCGTCCGTTTGTGGACCATACTGTGGTTTTAATTGTGAATCATGCAGCAGATGCATCTTTTCCAAGTGACCATGCAGTAGGAACTATGGCTCTTGCCTGCGGTATCCTATATTATCGTTGGAATTTGGGGACCTGGATGGTTTATGGTTCTATTTTAGTAGGAATCTCTCGGGTGTTTGTAGGGAATCATTACCCTGGTGACATACTAGGGGCTTTCATTTTAGTATGGATTTTAACTGCTCTATATAACAAACTTTTACGTCGTGGTGTAGTTCGTGTATACAAAGGACTGGATAGACGACTCATGCATGCCTATATGAAACGATTTCAACCGGAAGAAAGATACTAATTGCATACAGTAGTAATGGACAAATATTGTATAAGTGTATAGTTATATAATGTATCATTAGTTTAATACATATACTGGTACATATAGTATATAGGAGGTTATTCATGGATTTTCAAAGTTCTGCTGGTCCTAATCAATATAGTGATTCTGTGTATGAAGTAGTATTTACACCAGTATTGGAACGCCCTGAGTATCAAGGGGAGCCCTTACATTCTTTATTGTTAGAATTGCGTGAGAAAATGGGACAATCTGATTTTGATCAATATATCAACAGTTTAATTTCTATCAAATATAATGGGACAGCCTTGTGGTTGATTACGAAAAGTGAACGCAATCGTACATTAATCGAAGGTCGATTCTTACCACTGTTGCGTGAAGTGTTTAAGGTGACGGCACCACGGATTATTTCGCAACCATAAGTGTACGTTAACTAGTTAAGGTCTGATAATAGATAACAGCTTCTATTGTCAGATCTTTTTAGTATGTATAGTATACGATTTAAGGATGAGAAATACATCTTTATCAAATGCGAAGGTTAGGCACATATAGATAATTTTAAGAGTTAATATAGAGCCGTATATACTTGGTATACACTTCTTTCAATAATTTAATAACTGAGAAAAATTATCATTGACATAATACAAAACGTGACGTATGATAAGTATTAAGAAGTGTGTTTATGTAACCCAACAAACAAGGAATTAATATGGAGGCATATATGAATCAACGTGGTATTGTGTTAGCAACATTTGGATCCATCTACGGAGATGCGGTGGAAGCATCTGTAGGTGCTATGGAACGACGGATTAAGGAAATGTATCCTGGTGTAGAAGTGCGTCGTGTATTTTTATCAGATGCATTAGTGGATAAATGGAATGAAAAATATGAAGCAAACGTATTTACTTTAACGGGTGCCATTGAAAGTTTGGCTACTGCAGGGGTAACGGAGATTTTTGTTCAGCCATTTGCATTAGTATGGGATCAATGTTATGTACAAATGCGTAAAGAAGTGATGAAAGAAGCTCATGATCGTGGCTTGCATGCTACAGTAGGCAAACCATTGTTGAACTCTTTAGGGGTGAAAAATTATGCAGATGATTATTCCGATACTATAGAAGCAATTATTAAGCACATTAACATTCGTGCGTTAAATAAAACTGTATTGCTCATGGCAAATGGTCAAAACCAATTGGAATATAGTGCGTTACAATTGAAATGTTTGTATGGAGCAGGGCAAAATGTAGTGGTATTCACAGCCAATGGGTTCCCTAACTTTAAACAAGCATTGACATTGTTAGAACGCTTAGATCATCAAGAAGTATTGGTGGTGCCTTTGGCATTGATTGGCTCCGCTCACTTAATGGATTACTTAGGAGGCGAACGATCTGATTCTATTGCTACTTTGTTAGGACAACAAGGGTATGGTGTTTCTATTTGGAATGAAGGCCTAGGAGAAAATCCATACATTCAAGAATTATTTGTGAAACATTTATCCCAAGTGATTCGTAGTGCTGAACGTCGCACTTTGCGTCAACGTGAAACAGGAGACGGCAAACCTGTTGTGAAACACGGCACTTTCAGAACCGCATAAGACAATATGAACTATCGCATATCATGATACGTCATGGTATGCGATTTTTTGATTGTTAAAGGAATATGGAGTATAATGAAAGATAATGATGACGAACGATGATGGTAATCTGAAAAAATAGATGCCAACACAATTCATAACAAGGGGAATAGACTCATGGGACATACAAAGCTAACTAACTGGATACATGGACTACAGTTAGATGTAAAAGGATTACTTTGGTTTTCTGCACTATTTATGGTGTTTCGGATTGCCTTTATTGCACTCTTTCAAGATCAATTAGGGGAGGTTAGTTTAGGAGATATTCTTGAGGCACTATGGCTAGGGTTTCGTATTAGTTTAAAAACAGCAGGTGCTATTGTATTACTCAGTTTTTTATTTTCCACGCTACCCGGTGTTCTATGTAGAGAAGGGTGTAAATGGTATTCACCTTGGGCAATACGTCGATGGATGTATGGAATTAGTACCGCTATATTTACATTTTTATTTTGCTTACGTATTCCTTACTTTACAATCTTCCATGCTAGCTTTAATGCTATGATTATCAACGGAGCTCATGACGATATTGGAGCTACGTTGCAAACCGGGATTTCTGAATATGGATTGCTTTGGCGCTTACCCTTAGCGATTGTCTTCTGTGCTGTTATGGTTTATGTCTTTATGAAAGTATATACTAACCGCACATGGAATATAGAAGTAAGTGGTAAGGCTAAACAAATTGCTACAGTATTAGGGTCTATTTTCTTAGTAGTTGCAGTGGGTATTGGACTACGTTTTGGCGGAGCTTTTACCTATAATGGTTCCATCCATTGGGAAAATGCAGCACGGACGAAGTCTAATCTATTAAATGAAGCGATTTTAGATGATGGACAAGCCTTGAAACGAGTGTCTACCATTTATGAACGGTCTAAACAAGCTAAGAAGATTACCATCACAGGGGCTGAGCTCAAAGATGTGATCCAATCTGTGGGAGGAAATCCACAGGCTGCTACCATTGATGAAGCTTTCACACGGACCATTACAGAAGAAAAATTACCTACTCAGCCGCATAATGTTATCTTTGTGTTAGGTGAAAGCTATGGTTTGTGGCCGTTCTTGCCAAACTATGAAGAATTAGGTACTTATATTGTACAAGAAGGCAAGGCAATTCAAAGTTCGCCAAAAGCGATGCACACGAAATATATGCTAGCTCATGGTACGGGCACTATGCCAGCTATTAATGGATTTGTCACAGGCTTAGCTGATGCTGGTTTATATCCGAACTATGAAGGGCAGTCCTATAAATCGAAGTATGGTACTGGTATTGCACAAATGATGAAGCATTTTGGATATAAAACAGTGTTCTGGTATGGTGGATTTGGGACTTGGCAAGATGTGGAACGATTTGCCCTAGCGCAAGGGTTTGACGAGTTCCATGGTGCGACTAGTTTCCCTTATGAAGGAGGTAATGCTTGGGGAGCCCCTGATGGAGATTTGTTTAAGGCGATTACCAATTATGTAAAAGGGGAAGAACCAGGTGAAAAAGTATTCCACTTTATTATGACATCCTCTAATCATCCACCGTATTCGGTAGATTTAGCAAAAGCTGGTTTTGATGCGTCAAAGGTAATTGGTAAAGGCGATGACTCTATCAAAAAGGATGACAAAACGGTGAACGAAATCGGCCATTTCTGGTATGCAGATATGACAATGGGTAACATGATTCGTGAGGTAGAAGCAATAGATCCTACGATGTTAACCTTGATTACAGGTGACCACTCTGAACGTTTTAGTTTTGCTACCCAAGTGGATATTCCAACTTTCTCGGCTATTCCTTTTATCGTCTATGGACAAGGCGTAAACCCTAGTTGGCTGAGTGAAAGTAGCTTTGGTAGTGCCTTGCAAATTAATCCTACCTTGGCAGAGCTAGTGGGTCGTAAGGGCGATACCTATATGAGTTTAATGCCGAGCTTGTTTACATCGCCTAAGATGGGTTTTAACCATCGATTATATGTTGACAATAGTGGTATACACGAACAAGGGGCATCCATGCCAGAAGAGTATGCGAAGTATATTAAAGCATTGCGGACCATTAGCGTATGGCGGATTGTTCGAGGGAATACGGTGGAGTAGTTTCTTTTTGTATAGGAGTGCATAGAGAATATGAATATTTTAGTAACAGGTGGCTGTGGCTTTATAGGTAGCCACTTCTTACGATACATGATGGACATCTATGCAAAGGACTTCTTTATATGCTTAGATGCGTTAACCTATGCAGGAAATAAGAATAATATAGCAGATTTCTTACATGGTTCACGGCTTACTATGGTGGAAGGGAATATTCGAGATGCTTCTTTCGTAGATACTCTGTTTGTTTCGTATAAGCCAGATGTGGTAGTACATTTTGCAGCAGAAACTCATGTGGATCGAAGTATTACAGGCCCACAAGTATTCTTAGAGACGAATGTTATTGGAACAGGAGTTTTATTAGATGCTTGTTTACGACATGGCATAGAACGATTTCATCATGTATCTACTGATGAAGTATATGGCACATTACCCTTGCAAGGAGGGAGTCCATTTACGGAACAAAGCCCGTTACTACCTAGTAGCCCTTATGCAGCCTCGAAAGCATCCTCAGATTTGTTGGTGCTGAGCAATTATAAAACCTACGGATTACCCATTACTATTTCTAGATGTTCTAATAATTATGGAACTCATCAGTATCCGGAAAAATTAATTCCCCTTATGATACAACGCGCTTTGCAGGATGCACCATTGCCAGTTTATGGCGATGGATTGAATATACGAGATTGGATTCATGTTGTGGACCATTGTAGGGCTATTGATACCATTTTACAAGCAGGCGTAATAGGAGAAGTATATAATATAGGTGGTGCCGAAGAAATTGCAAACATCGATTTAGTAAAACAAATCCTAGATATATTAGACAAGCCGTATGAACTCATTACCTATGTGAACGATCGCTTAGGCCATGATTTGCGTTATGCTGTTGATAGTAATAAAGTGCAGAGATTAGGGTGGAGACCGGAGTATACCATGGAGGATACTTTAACAGGGATTGTGGAATGGTATAGGAAGAATATTATATAATTTGATAAATTGTATTGTTATATTGTGGTGAATTATGGAACTCTCAATTTTACAAGGATTACAACAAGATATTAAAATTTTTCTGTTAAGTCCTATACTATGTGCTATTTTTAGATTTTTATTTATCTACTATTTTGCACCGAATCGAACGTATAAAGGTCAAGAACAAAAATGGTATACATGCTTTAACTATGGATTTTGGTGGGGTATGGACTTTAATGCCTATGTATTACTATTTTTATTTTTACTAGTAACATTACCTTCAATAGAGATTGAATCTATTCACGTTCATAGTGATTTTATTAGAGCGATTTTGGGAACTTTATATTTCTTTGTAGTATATGTAGCTTTTTTGGGAAAGTTAATTTTTTATTATCATTATAAAGATACATATAATTCAAATTTGCGATTAGGAAGAAATGCAGATAAAAGAAATTTATTAGATATTTTCTTTAATCAAAATCATGGATGGTGGATTTTACTATCCTTGCCAATCTATACAGTGGGGATATATTACTTTCTTAGTTGGCTATTAGGTTTAGGAACTATTGCTGTACCGACCGTTTATTCAGGGTATATGTATTATACATATAATACTGTAATTGTTATAGCTACGGTGGTTGTATATTACTGGTTCCGTTATGGGGGCACATTTAAGCATCGTAATAAGCCTGAATGGGATACAGTACCTGAAATAGTCAAGCGAGATATGTTTTTTGCTAAAGCTTGTATTGATGATTTGATTGCTTTTGAATTAGCTATTCGAACAAAACCACAAGAAATACTAACGCATAGTGATGAGGAATCTATCCAAATTTTAACGCCCTTGATTAAGGTTGAACAGGATTTAGTAGGTACAATCTGGAACTCTATGCGAAAAAAAACGACAGGGCCAAGAATTAAAAAGCCTAAAAAGATATTTTTAATTGTAGAAGAAAGCTATAGTCAGTTCGCATTTGATGATATATATATAGATATACCCATTGCTAATGCAGGCAGATTAATTCGCGAACAAGGTATTACAATTAGTATTGATAATTTTTTAGCAGGTGGCTTAATATCTCAACCATCTATTAGTTCAATGTTAAATGGTATTTTCGATGTCAATTTAGAGTTGAATGAAATGTTTTATTTTTGGAATCATCGATTACCAACATCAATGGCTCAACAGATGTCGAAGCTAGGATATACAACTTCATTGTGGTATGGAGGATCCTTATCCTGGTCAAGTTTAGGTTTATTTGCTAAGGCTAATGGTTTTCAAAAATTATATTCAGGATTTGATATTACACCTAGTGATACACCATATACGTGGTTGGGCGTATATGATCATCTTTTTTTTGATGGAATACAAAAAAAACTACAAGAACAAGATCAAGACACATTTGAGTTTCATTTTATTTATACTACGTCTAATCATGCGCCATATACAATACCAGTTGAAAAATATGGTCTTGAAAAAGAACAGTTTATTAAAATATTACCAACACATATACAAAAATATGTAAATGATATTGGAACATATGCGTATTGTGACGACTCTTTAACTCAATTTGTGCGTTATATTCAAGAAACTTATGAAGATAGTCTAGTTATAGTAACAGGGGACCATACGAGAAGGTTACCTATGCCATCTCAGGACATTAATAGGGTACACACCTTACGGGAGGATATTAGTACAGTATTTTATATGTCACATAAAGATTTTGACAAAGATTTATTAAATGGTGTAAGGATAGGAACGCATATGAATATTCTGCCAACTATTATGGAATTAATAGCGGTTAAAGAGCATGAATATATAAGTTTATTCCCATCTTTGTTTGAACAACAAGAACTTATTGTAACCCCATATCATTGGATAAGTAATAGTCATATTGGTTTCTTTAAAGATCAACGTGTAGAGACATTAGATGGACGTCCTATATATGATTATAATTTAAACGGTATAGTTGCATTACAACAGGCTTATATAGAAGTGACAGGTGCAATTCTTAGAAATCTAATAAAACCCTCTGTTTAGTAGATGCTTTACGTTGTTATCATATAATTGTATAACATCAAAAATAAATATTTCTATGATGAAATATTTGAAAGGGAAAAAATGGGTAATTTATTTGGTACAAGCTTTACATATCGTAAATTATTTGGTGAAAAGGTTATGTTTATAGTTCCACACCAAGATGATGAGATGAACATGGCTGCTAGTGCGTTAATAGGAGCAATTGATGAGGGACTAGAGGTTATTTTAGTATATACAACGAATGGAGATTATGAATATTCCTTTGATATAAGGCAAAAAGAAGTTTATAATATGGCTAGAATTATAGGATTACCTTATGAGAATATAATATTTTTAGGGTTTGCGGATAATATATCTAATGAGTTGTTTAGTAATCCAGAACAAATAGTGATAAGTCGTAAAGGAAATAATACCACGTATGGAAATGAAATTTCTCGAGATTTTTTTTCTAGTTTAACAGGTCAAGGCAAAACTTATACATTAAGAAATTATATGCTTGCAATAGAAGAAGTTATTTGTAAACATTTACCGGACTCTATAGTAGCAACAGATTATGATAAGCATATCGATCATAGATTATGTTCTATTTATGTTGAAAAAGTAATTGCTAAACTTTTGAAAGAAAATATTTGGAATGGAAAGGTTTTTAAAGGATTTGCATATTCGACAGGTTATGAAGGGGTAAGAGATTATTTTAAAATTCATTTATTATCAACAAAAGTAAAGTATAATATACAGTTAGATAATCCTAGTTTGTTGTGGGAAAATCGTGTACGTTTACCAGTTACAGATATGTGCAGAGATTCAATGATTATAAACAATCCGATATATTGTGCGATGGCAGCACATATTTCACAAAAAGCATATAGTCGAGGAGAATTACTTATTAATGGGGACCAAGTATTTTGGGAGAAAAGAACTGATAATAAAGCGTTACATGCAACATTTGATGTATCTAGTGGTGACGCAAAGTACCTTAATGATTTCTTGAAATTTAATCCGTCAACACTTGAGTCTTTTGCAGAATTTTATAAAAATAATATGTGGAGACCAGATAGTAATGATAGAAAGCCATCAATAAATATTTACTTTTCTGAAAATAGTTTAATTAGTAGATGTATATTTACCGGATTATTTTCTAATGATTTAGATGTTGATATAGCTTTGGAAGAAAGCTGTAAATCTGTTGGATATCATATAAAAAAATTAAAAACAGAGGTTATAATTGATTTTGATCAGCATATAAATACTAGTTTTTTAAAGTTTTATTTTAGTGATAATGATTTTTCTATTTCTGAGGTTGAAATTTTTGAAGAGAATAAATTGTATGAATATTGTCATATTTTATGTAATAATGAGTTTATGTATAGTTGGATAGTTTTTCCTTGGGAAAACGTTCCTATTATTGACTTATATACCAATAAACATAATTTATCAAATTTAAATAATAAGGAGTTTGTTTGGACAGTTAATGAACTTGAATTAGATTATTCTCAAATAAATGAGTATATACAGCAAAATTTGACATATGATTATATGAAAATAAAAGTAGTAAATAAAGTTACAAAGGAATGGTGTGAAGGAAATATTCGTAGAGGGACATTATTTGAATGGTGTATATTAAGCTATTATAGAATTATTGAGAAAATAAATCTTAGTATAAATAATTATAAATTAAAACAAAAATACAAATGCTTAAAGAGGTATCTATGAGGGAGAAACAAGTATTGGTATCGATAGTTATACCAGCATATAAAGTAGAAAAGTATATCAAAAGATGTTTGGAAAGTATACTAGGTCAATCATATAAGAATTTGCAAATTATAGTTATAGATGATGCATCACCTGATAAAACAGGGGAAATATGTGATCAAATAGCTTCCAAAGATTCTCGTATACAAGTTATTCATCATTCAACCAATCGAGGAGTAAGTGCTGCAAGAAACTCAGGAATTCAAGTTGCTCGGGGTGAGTATATAGCATTTGTAGATGGTGATGATTTTATAGATCGTAGTCTAATTGAAAGGTGTATAATAAATATTCATTCATCTGATGTTGTTATTTTTAATGTTTCTACAGTTCGTAATAATGAGATTATAGAAAATCATATGCAACATGGATTTTTCAGGAACAGAGATACAGTATATAAGGCGATTATTGAAGATAAAATTCCTAATTATTTATGTAACAAATTTTTTAAACTTTCCTGTTGGAACTCTATAAGACTCGTTGAAAATACTGAGTTTGAAGATTTAATGATTATGCCCTTAGTTTTTAAGAATGTTCAAAGTGTAGTATATTTAGATGAACCACTTTATTTTTATAATTGTGATAATGATAACTCTATAACAAATAATATAAATGCAAAAAGAAAATATGGACTATTTTATTCATTTCTTACAAGACAATCTTTAGCAAAAGAAATCGGAATGGATGATTTTGTACAATATTGCCGACATAGAGCAATTAGAAGTGCAGTTGGGGGCATAGGGCTTAATTGTGCAAAAAATGAGCTTACAGAAAACCAAGTTCTACATATGTTAGAGTATTTGAAAAAAGAAGAGTTTAGTGAGAGTAGACCAGATATAGGAATAAAGTATGAAATATTATTATATGGTGCATTACATAATAGATGGATTTCAAAAATATATGGTAAAACAATGTATATATTAGAGAAACTAAAAAAATAATTTTTGAGTTTTTAATTTGAAAGGGTCTGCTATGTATCATTTTATTATTAGTGATAAGAATAATGTGAAGCGACGAGAGCACATAATTAATGAATTTCAAAAAATAGGAGTAGAACCGAATTTTTCTGATGCTATAATTGGGCGATCGCTATCAAAAGAAGAGCTAGAGGCTGTAACATGCGATATGAATTACTTGACAGCAGGAGAAATTGGATGTGTATTAAGTCATAAAAAAATTTTAAAGAAGTTTTTAGAATCGGCATATAAAAGTGTTATTATTTTTGAAGATGATATTTTATTTTCAGATGATTTAACACACGATATACTAGAAGACTTAGAATGTCAAGTCGGAGATATGGAGGATCCTAGTGTATTATCACTTTATACTACTGAAATTATTTATGGAGAAGCTTTGAAATTACGTAACATAGGTATAAATAGCACTCCAAGATTTATGCGCTCTCATGGGTATATTATTAATAGAAATGGAGCAGAACTTATTTTAGAACTTCAGACTCCTATAAAGTTTGAGTATGATCAGTTTAAATTTTATCATTATTTGAAAGGATGCAAATTATATTCATTAGACATAAACTATGTATTTGCAAAAGAAAGTCAATTTGAGTCGAGTATAGGTTTTAGAATTGATCAAGATATAAATGATACAAGAGAAAAAAGTAGGAAAAGTAATATAAAAAAAATAATAAGTCAATTAAGTTTATATGAAAAGTGGTTATACTATAAAAGAAGAATAAAAAAATATTTAAAAAGTAAGGTATTTCAAAACTATCAAGATTGTGTTAAGTAACTCAAGTAAATGTGGTACATATGAAGCAAAAGGTATTATTTATTTTGGCAACGCCGATGCAAATTATAACAGCATTAAACATAGTGGATCAATATAACTTTGAGGCAGACGCAATTTGTTTGAAAGATCACCTTTTTAATGCTGAAAGGCTTGTTTATAAGATTAATCAAGTAGGTAAGTTTAAAAGTGTGAGCTTATTACAATCTCATGAAAAAATCAATTTAAACTTAAGTAAATACAATAAAATCTTTGTAACAAACTCTACTTTTTTAAAAACATATAGTGGAGATATTCAATCATTAAATATGAATGTAAATATTTTTGATGAAGGAACAATGACCTACTTAAGATGGTTTATAGAAGAATGCTACTTAATATGTAGTAATCTTACAGTGCATCTTTATGAGCCAGAGTTAGCTAACTATTCGAATGATAAAAAATTTAATATCAAAAGAATAAATAAATTAAATAGCACTAATGTTGAATTTTTAAAAATATTGAATGCAATTTTTGAGGTGGATCACAAGCAACTAATATCTTCAGAGAAAATTAGACTACAAATCTTTTTTTCACAGCCTTTAATGCATAAGTTATCATGGAAGGCAAGAATAAGAAAAGCATTGGATTTTTTTAAAAAGCACTCTGAATGGGAATATATTGCTGTTGAGATTATGAAGCTTCAAGAATATTTCATTGAAATAATATATAAAAAACATAGAAATTTATATAGAAAAAAACATCCTAGAGAAGTTTGCGATAAGATAGGAACTCCTATGTTGAGCTTGAACTATCCATGGGAAGTTTATATAATGAATCATCCTAATATAAAGGTAACGCAGTATTCTCTGTTTTCTAGCGTTTTAACAGTGAGTTTTGTTTTAGGAGACTCTTATGATATTAGATGCTATTATTTATATCCTATAATAATTAAGATGTTAAAAAGATATGAAAGTATAAGTGGGATTGATAAAGAAGTAGTAGAATTTTTTGATAAACTAGTAAGGCAAGGTAAAGTAATTGCGGTCGATTCAATAGATGAGTTAGAAAGGATATGCCAATATGAAGTTTAATATAGGTCAAATTGAAGTTGGTCATGGTTGTAGACCTTTAGTGATTCCAGAAATAGGGATTAATCATAATGGTAGTTTAGTGGTTGCGAAAGAAATGGTGTACGCAGCATATAAAAGTGGTGCTCGTATTGTGAAACACCAAACGCATATAGTAGAAGATGAGATGAGCGGTGCAGCTAAGAGTGTAATTCCAGGAAATGCGGATATTTCTATATATGATATCATGGAAAAAGCAGCATTAAATGAATCTGATGAATACGAATTGATGAAGTATACAGAATCGCTAGGTATGGAATTTATCAGTACTCCTTTTTCACGAGCGGCAGCAGAGCGGTTAGAAAAATTTGGGGTAAAAGCTTATAAAATTGGATCAGGCGAAATGAATAATCTCCCTTTAATTCGACATATTGCACGATTTGGTAAGCCTATGATTGTGTCTACGGGGATGAATGATCTTGAAAGTATCCAACGGACCGTGGCGATTCTAGAAGAAGAAAAGGTACCTTTTGCATTACTACATACGACTAATTTATATCCAACCAAGCCTGAGTGGGTTCGTTTGGGAGCGATGCAGGAGATGATGCAAGCCTTTCCACATGTACCTATTGGATTATCGGACCATACCGTTAATAATAACGCTTGTATCGCAGCTATGGCATTAGGAGCAGTCATATTAGAACGTCATTTCACCGACTCTATGAATCGCAAAGGTCCAGATATTGTATGTTCTATGGATCCAAAGGCTTTACAAGAATTGCTGAGCGCAGCACAGGAAGTACCAGCTATGCTAGGTGGAAAGAAAGCCCCAATTCAAGAAGAACAAGTGACTATCGATTTTGCCTATGCAACAGTTGTTACCATTGCAGATATTAAAGCAGGTGATGTGTTTACCACTGATAATGTATGGGTAAAACGACCTGGAACGGGACAAATTTTAGCGAAAGACTTCGAACATATTTTAGGTAAAACTGCGAAGGTAGATATTTCAAGTGATACTCATCTTACTTGGGATATGATAGAGTAATACTATGAAACGAATTGTTTTTATTACGGGCACAAGAGCTGATTATGGTAAGTTAAAATCTTTAATGCTATCAGTAGAAGCAGCATCTGACTATGAATTACATATTTATGTGACTGGGATGCATCTGTTATCTGAATATGGTTCTACTTTTAAAGAGGTTGTAAAGGATGGGTATAACCATATTTATATTGCAAGAGAAAATATGCCAACCTATAATATGTCTGCGGATTTAGGTAAAGGTATCTCTAATTTCACCCAATACATAGGAGAAGTAAAACCGGATTGTATCGTTGTACATGGTGATCGTGGAGATGCCTTGATGGGTTCGATTGTGGGGGCATTTAATAATATACATGTCATTCATATAGAAGGAGGCGAGATCACGGGTACGATTGATGAATCTATACGCCATGCGATTACGAGATTTGCCCATGTGCATCTAGTAGCCAATGAACAAGCAAAAGAAGTACTTTTAGCTATGGGGGAAGATGAGGCGCGTATTAAAGTTATAGGATCTCCCGATATTGATATTATTAAACATAAAAAGTTAGGTTCCATTGATGATATAAAGGAAAAGCTGGGGATTTTATATGATTCTTATGCGATTTTATTATTTCATCCAGTTGTGACAGAAGTGAAGAACTTGCAAGCTCAGGTAAAAGAGATTATTCAGGCCTGTAAAATGAGTGGCAAACAGTATGTTGTGATTTACCCAAATAATGATACTGGTAGTCAAACTATTCTTGATGCCTATAAAGAATTAGACACTTGTACTGAATTCACTTTGTTTAAGTCGATAGGATTTGAGGATTTTTTAGTACTATTACAACATGCACAATTTATGCTTGGTAATTCTAGTGCGGGTGTACGTGAGGCTCCGTATTTTGGAGTACCAACCATCGATATTGGTAGCCGACAACATGGACGTTATTCTGCAGAGAATACAAGTATTGTTCACGTAGAGTGTCAACAAGATATTATTGTATCGGCAATAGAATCCTTACTGGATAGATACGAAGTTTCTCATAGTTGGGGTAAAGGTAATAGTTCAGAATTATTTATGGAACTTTTAAAACAACCAGCGTTTTGGAACACATCATTACAAAAACGTTTAAGTTATTAAGGAATAGTTTACTATGTATCAAGATAAAAGAATTCTAGCTATTATACCAGCAAGAGGGGGTAGTAAAGGTATTCCCCATAAAAATATTATTAATTTATGCGGGAAACCGTTGATAGCGTATACCATTGAATCAGCTAAGCAATCTACGTACATTGATACTGTTATAGTAAGTACGGATGATGTTGATATACAACGGATTGGCGAGGACTATGGGGCATCAGTTCCATTTCTTAGAGATGCTAAGATTGCCTCTGATGAAGCAACAACGATTTCTGTTGTTGTCGATGCTGTAGAACGATTAAAAGAAAAAGAGCAAATATTTGATGCTGTAGTATTATTACAGCCAACATCACCGTTACGGACTACTGAAGAAATTGATGTAGCAATTGATGTATTCTTTCAAAATGAGATGAAAGGAGTAGTTAGTGTGAATGTTGCTGAAGTTTCACCATTTTTATTGCGTACTATTAAGGGCTCACAATTACAACGTATTATTAGTGAAAATAGTACGATTCGAAGACAGGATATGCCAACCTATTATGAGGTAAATGGCGCAATTTATATTAATGCAATTTCAGATATTAAAGAGTCATTGAGCTTTAATGATAATCCTATTCCATATATTATGAGTTGTGAACGCTCCGTTGATATTGATACTTGGGATGATCTTGAAAAAGCAAAGTACTATTTGAATAATAAGCGAAGATAGAAAATAAATATCTGAATGAGGAATATGGTAACTATTATATGTTAGATAAATGAGTGTTTAGCTACTTTAATCTAATTTTTACAATTTATAGATGTACTCTATAACCTATTATTGAATACAAGGCGTAAACTTGATACAATAAAGAATGAATAAAAGACTATCACGAAAGGTGATAGTCTTTGTCATATGTGGATAAATAAGAGGAAGTTTATGAATACAGTTAGTGTGCTGATTTTAACAAGAAATGAAGAACAGAATATTAAGGATTGTATAAAAAGTTGTCAACCCTTTGCTGATGAAGTGATTGTTGTTGATGATGGTAGTGAAGATAATACAGTATCCATTGCAGAGGTATTAGGAGCAAAAGTAGTGAATCGTTCAATGAATGGTGATTGGGGAGCACAACAAACATTTGCTATAGAGCAAGCCAGCAGTCATTGGATATTCTTTATTGATGCAGATGAACGGTGTAGTCCAGAATTATGTAAAGAAATTAAATTAGCTATACAAGGAGAAGATTTAGCATATTGGATACAGCGTCATAATCGCTTTCATTATAATGTCGCTACTCATGGAGTACTACGGCCAGATTATGTATGTCGGTTGATGCCGAAAGAAGGTTCCTATGTAGAAGGGTATGTTCATCCTGCAATTATTACACCCTACGATAAGAAGCAATTAACAGCACCTATGTATCATTATACCTATGATAATTGGGATCAATATTTTAATAAATTAAACAAATATACAACCTTATCAGCAGAAAAATATAAAAAGGCTAATAAATCTGTCTCCTTTTTGAAAGATATTGTGTTTCGGCCATTCTGGGCATTTATTAAAATGTATCTTTTACAAGGTGGTATTTTAGATGGGAAAATGGGATGGGTCTTGTCTGTGAATCATTACTTTTACACCATGACAAAATATGTGAAGTTGTATTATTTATATAAATCCAATGGTAAGTTGTAATTAAGGTATTATAAGGTTACGGTAAGGAGTTCTCATGCGAGTTGCCATATTAGAAAGTATTATCATGCCAGCTGGTCATGAAGTAGAATTTGATAGAATCCTTGTGAACGAAATGAAACGGCAAGGACATAAACCTATGTTTTTTGTGCCCGAAAAATTTCCGTTTAAAGTTGATTATGGAGTTCCTGTTCATGAGTTACAAGGTGGCGAAGTTGTGACGTATGCAGGAGCAACTTGGTATCAAAAAATCTGGCGATCCTTACAACGTGAAAAACGACGTGTGGACTGGTTTAATAGTGCTTATGAATTAGCAAAACAAGGTGCTTGCGACGCCATACTTATTCCTACAGCGACATATCGCTATATTAAATCTTTGCTGAGAAGTGAATTAAAAAACTCGCCAGTTCCTGTACATATCATATTTCATGGCATTAATCCTAAGGAACACCCTAAGTTTGAAAAACAAGCTAGACGTATACAGACCTACAAGAATGTTCATCTGCATGTCATTACCTTGCGAAATGATTTTGCCAATAGTGGGTTAAGCAATGTTCAATTAGTAGCTCCACCTGTGTTTAAGCCAGTATTTGATACTACTGGATCTCTAAAAAGGAACGAGGGACCACTACGAATTGGCTTTTTTGGACAATTCCGTAAAGAAAAAAATCTAGAACCATTTATACAAGCCTTTATACATGCAAAGTTTTCAGTACCTGTTGAATTAGTAGTACAAGGTGCAACGGCCAAACCAGAAGATGCAGCTTTATTTACTTCACTTATAGAAAAGTACAAGTATATTCCAAATATTGTATTCCGTCATGAAAACTTGATTGGTAAAGATTGGGAAGATGCTTTATTATCGGTGGATGCTATTGTAATGCCGTATGCAGCTGAAAGATATAGATACCATTGGGGAGCGATGCTATTTACAGCCATTGGATATAACAAACCAGTACTAGTGTCTCCAGAGTTAAATCCAGAGGTATTAGAACAATTTCCTGTTGGATGTGTGATACAATCATTAGAAGAAACGGATATTATTTGTGCTATGCAAGAATTAGTAGACTTGTTAAGTACAAAAAAAGCAGAAACTAAAGTTGCCTTGGAAAAGGCTAATGAGGTATATAGTCATGAGGCGCTAATTCGAGGAATTTTGGAAGAAAAGCTAGAATAAAATAATTATAGCTACATATTATAAATAACTAGTAAAGATCTAGTAAATGAGGTAATGATAATAAACGGATGATTAATAAAAAGTGCCATGTTTTTACTCCTGCGCATATTGTAGATATTATGCTCGATGAAGTAGGATATATAGAAAACTTATATGGAAAAAGTTTTTTAGAGAATTCCTGTGGAACTGGACATATCCTGTGCAAGGCAGTTAAAAGATATATAAAAGATTGTAGAAAAAATAAAATTAATGATGCTCAAATTAAAATTGGATTAGAGAATGATTTTTTCGCAGTAGAATATGACGCGTTGAACTTTGAACAGTGTAAAAGAAATTTAGATTTAATTATAAAGCGCGAAGGACTTGAGAACGTAAATTGGAATATTGTAAATGAAGATTTTCTAGTACTACCTATAAAAAAAACATTTGATTATATTGTAGGGAATCCTCCCTATATATCATATACAGATATTAGTAAAGATATGAGAGCGGATATTAGAAAAAAATTCATGTCTTGTGAAAAAGGAAAGTTTGATTATTGCTATCCATTTATTGAATTAAGCTTAAAGTATTTAAGTAAAAATGGTAAAATGGCATATTTACTTCCTAATAATATATTTAAAACTGTATTTGGTAAATCCTTAAGAAATATACTATTAGATAAGATAAAAAAAGTTTTAGATTATAAAGATGAAAAAATATTTAAAGGTATTTTAACTTCATCAGCTGTTGTAATTTGTGAAGCAAATAAAACCAATTTTATTAATTATTGTAATGTAAAAAATAATGATAGTACAAATATTAATAAAAAGAATTTAGGTGATAAATGGATATTTGGTGCCAACAATAAAGGGAAAGGAATTTTATTTTCTGAGTTTTTTATAGCAGCATCTAGTGTAGCTACATTATTGAATGAAGCATTTGTTATAAAAGAATATCAAAAAATAAAAGATTTTTATGTAGTTAATAATATATCTATAGAAAAAGAACTCATAAAACCAGCTGCTAGCCCTAGGTCATTAGGAAAAGGGAAGGAAGAGATGATAATTTTTCCGTATGCTTATCAAGAGGGCGTTATAAAACGGTTTGATAATGAACTTATTGCAAAAGAGTATCCTGGCGTAATAAAACACCTTCTAAATTATAAAAAGAAGTTAGAAAAAAGGAACTTAGATAATACTGCCAATTGGTTTGAATATGGTAGAACACAAGCTTTAAATCATATAAATAGAGAGAAGCTACTGATGTCATCTATTATAACGAAAAAAGTAGCTATTTATGAACTTGGTAAGGAAACTGTTCCCTACTCTGGAATTTATATTGTACCTAAATCTAATATAGATTTAAGTAAAGCAAAAGAAATTTTAGAAAGTGAGGAATTTTTGAAATATGTTAAAAATGTAGGAATACAAATTAGTGGAAGCTCTATACGAATAACAGTAAATGATATTAAAAATTTTGATATTAGCAAATGGAGGTTAAAATGAGTTTACAAGATGAAATAAGTGAACGATCAAGTAAAATTTTTCGTGATGCATATCAAATGTCAATAGGTGAACTAATTAATATATATAAAGATGGTGAAATGGATATACACCCAGAATTTCAAAGGGTATTTAGGTGGAGTGAGCACCAAAAGACTAAACTAATAGAATCTATTATGTTAAATATACCAATACCATCGATTTTTGTAAGTCAAAATGATGAGGGAGTATGGGATATAATTGATGGGGTTCAACGATTGTCTACAATTTTCCAATTTGTTGGAATATTTAAAGATGATGATGGTAATAAAGTTCCATCTTTGGTTTTGAAGAAAACAGATTATTTACCATCGTTTGAAGGGATGATGTGGAATAATCAAGAGAATGAAGAGAAGTCGTTTACTAAGGAACAACAACTTGCATTTAAGCGGGCAAGAATAGATATTATTATTGTAAAGAAAGAAAGTGATCCTAATACAAAATATGAATTGTTTCAGAGAATTAATACGGGAGGTTCTAAATTATCTGATCAAGAGGTAAGGAACTGTTTAATGATTATGACTAACAGAAAATTTTATATGTTTTTAGAAGATTTAGCTAGAAATGAAGATTTTAATCAGTGTGTAGCTATAACTGATAGAAAGGAAGATGAACAGTTTAAGTTAGAATTAATTTTAAGACTTTTAATATCAGTAAAAATGGATTTTGCTAATATCCCTGTATATGATGATTTAAAGGAATTATTGGATAAAGAAACGTTGAAATTTATTGAGCGGTTGAACGAACAACAGTATGATACTATTCGAGATAATTTTAATAAAACATTTAAACTGTTAAATAGTTTATTAGGAGAAGATTCGTTTAAAAAATATACTGATAATAAACATAAAGGTGCGTTTTTAGTAGGTGCTTTCCAAGGAATTGCAGTTGGTATATATCATAATATAGATGATTTGCTTAATTATGATAATGAGATTCTAAAAAATAAGATTAGAAGCTTTTATGAGCAAAAAAAATATGAAGAATGTATGGGGAAAGGTGTAAGAGCAGTACCGAGGTTTAAAGAATTAACAATTTTTGGAAAAGAGTTCTTTCGATATGAACGTTAAAAGCTTATTAGAGTTAAAAGAAAGAATTGATGAAGATTTAGCATGGAGAAAAAAAGAATTAACAGCAATAAAACTTGATGTTGAATCATCTATGACGAAAAGTGATAGTGAGCAATCACGTGCTATTCGCGCCGGTATAACTTTTTTATATGCACATTGGGAAGGTTCAATTAAAACATTGGCAGAATATTATCTTATATATGTATCTAATTTGCATTTAAAGCATAATGAACTAAAATCCAATTTTTTAGCAATAGAAATAAAATCTTTATTAGCGAAATTAATGAAAACAAAAAAAGCAACGCTTTATGGACAGATGATTGATGAAATATTTGCAAAGAAAAATGAGTCATCAGATATTCCGTATAAGAACGTTATAACAACAAATAGTAATCTAAAAATGGAAACATTTCAACAAATTATGACTACAATAGGTATAGAAGGTGGCTCTTATGATTTAAAAAAAATATTGATAGATGAACGGTTACTTAAAAACAGAAATAAAGTAGCTCATGGTGAACGAATTGACCAACTATACGGTATTACTACGCCTTCAGATTATATAGGATTTCATACTGAAATAGTTTCTTTAATAAGTAAGTTTGCTGATGATATTATGAATGCAGCTGAAAAGGAACTTTACAAAAAATAAAACCTTAGCTTTCTATTTGATATTTAATAGGCAACTGGATCATCAATGTTGAATAATAATAGCATTAGTTTGATAAAGTATAGTATATGGATAAACTAGCAATAATATAATAGATAATGAGGTCTAAGCATGCTCGAAAATCTAAAAAAATTAAAAGCAGACATGGAAAAACTTGGCTGGACAATCACTAGTTTCACTTTTTGTTATAAGCATGTAGAATATGTTGTTTTAGTAAAGAGATTTCTTACAAAAGAAGAAAAGAAACACTTATATGCACTGGTTGAACTTCAATTTATGCGAGCAGATGATTTGTCTGATAATTTGATATGTGAGGCTAATAGTAAACAGTTATTTATAGATGTCAAAACTATGAGGAAATATTTTGGAATAGAATATTCTGTCAATCTTGGAACTATCTTGAGTGCTTTTATAAACTATTTTGGACAATGTGTCCCTATCAATGTACGAGAAGTAATATCTAAGTTAGAAATAGATGCTATGATAAAAGCATTAAGCTTAAATGATGCAGAGGATCCAGAAAAAATATACTGTAAAAATGTTAAAAGAAATGCAGTTGGAAAGAAAAGAAGTAATTATAATTCAGATAAAATAAGGCTTCTTCGAGCGTCGCTGTATGAGAAATTTAAAGATGATGAATCGATAAGTTTTTGCTTTTCTAGAAATCCAGAAGATCATAAAAGTGATGAGGAAATATTGAAAAGATTCGCAAAAAGTAATGGTATATAAGATGGTAAAAAATGTTTGTGGAAAAATAGAAAAAGAAGATCAACCTTTGTTACAATAAATATATCGTTGTATAACAACAAAAAAGCGCTCCAATAAGGAACGCTTTTCTTTTTATCCCAAAGGATAATATGAAGTCAGTTTTGGGATTCATAGCCCAATTTGTATTTTAATTGTACATTTACTGTTGAGGAATGTCAATCTTATCTGAGTCAGTAACAAGGTGATTTATTGATTTATGCTGAATATTAACTGAATCACTGGATTGTGTAATATAAATACTACAAGATAATAAATTATATAATTTTACCGGAGCGATACTCTGTATTGCTCCGGTTTTTTGTCGTCTACTTACAGGTACAAAAAACTTGCACCAACCCCTCTATTCTTGTAAAATAGAGTTATAACAACTTATATAGTACAAGAATTATTAGGAGGAATTGATTATGGCAGTGAAGATTGGTATTAATGGCTTTGGTCGTATTGGTAAATGCGTCATGCGCGCGGCTCTTAACAACCCAGATGTGGAAGTAGTAGCCATTAATGATACTGGTGATATTGAAGGTTCCGCTTTACTGTTTAAACATGACTCAATTCATGGCAACTTAAGCTGTGACGTGTCTGTAGAAGGCGAATATTTAGTAGTAGACGGCAAAAAAACACGTGTATTCTGTGACCGTGATCCAGCAAAATTAGACTGGTCCTCCGAAGGGGTAGAAGTGGTTATCGAATGTACGGGAGTGTTCCGTTCTCGTGAAAAGGCAGCAGCTCATTTAGGGGGCACTGTTAAAAAAGTAATCATTTCCGCACCAGGTAAAGATGAAGATAAAACCATCGTAATGGGTGTCAATGAAAGTGAATATGATCCAGCTACACATCATGTAGTATCTAATGCAAGTTGTACTACAAACTGTTTAGCTCCATTTGCAAAAGTATTGCATCAAGAATTTGGTATCAAACGTGGTATGATGACAACAGTGCACTCTTACACAAATGACCAACGTGTATTGGATGCACCACACAAAGACTTACGTCGTGCTCGTGCAGCAGCGATGTCCATTATTCCTACTACAACAGGTGCAGCAAAAGCAGTGGCATTAGTATTACCTGAATTAAAAGGTAAATTAAATGGCTTTGCTCTTCGTGTACCTACTCCAAATGTGTCTGTAACAGACTTAGTAGTAGAACTTGAAAAAGAAGCAACTAAAGAAAGCATCAATGCGGCATTCCGCAAAGCAGCTGAAGGTGAGTTAAAAGGTATTCTTGGCGTATCTGATTTGCCATTAGTATCCAAAGACTTCAATGGTGATGCTCGTAGCTCTATCGTAGATGCAGACTTGACAATGGTGATGGAAGGCAATATGGCAAAAGTAGTAGCTTGGTATGACAATGAGTGGGGCTATTCCTCTCGTATTGTTGACCTAGCTGTGTACATGAGCAAACGAGGCTTATAATCTCTGCCGGGGACTACGAGGGTAGTCCCTTTTTGGCATGTTTATTGTATATACATAGGAGATAGTATGAAACTTTCACTAGCAAATATGAATGTAGCAAATAAAACTGTATTTGTACGAGTTGATTTTAATGTACCTTTGAAAGACGGTGTTATCACTGATGACACTCGTATCCGTGCCACATTACCTACCTTGCGTCATTTGATTGACCAAGGTGCGAAGGTAGTGATTGCCTCTCATTTAGGTCGCCCTAAAGGAGAGCGTAAACCAGAGTTTACCTTAGCTCCTTGTGCCAAACGATTGAGTGAATTATTAGAACAACCAGTTCGTTTTGTAGAAGATTGCATTGGTAAGATCCCAGCGCAAGCCGTGTCTGAAATGAAGTCCGGTGATGTGGTGGTATTAGAAAATCTTCGTTTCTACAAAGAAGAAGAAAAAAATGATCCTACTTTTGCCAAAGCCTTAGCGGATTTAGCGGAAGTAGGCGTGAATGATGCCTTCGGTGTATCTCACCGGGCTCATGCCTCTGTGGAAGGGATTACGAAATACTTACCAATGGGAGCTGGTTTCTTGTTAGAAAAAGAAATTCGCTATGTAGGCGGTGCTGTAGAGCATCCTGAACACCCATTTGCAGCCATCATCGGTGGCGCTAAAGTAAGCGACAAAATTGAAGTCATTTCTAACTTATTACCAAAAGTAGACGTGTTGATCATCGGCGGGGGTATGGCAAATACTTTCATAGCAGCCCAAGGTCATAATGTGGGTACTTCCTTAGTGGAAGCTGACAAATTTGAACTAGCTCGTGAATTAATCGCTCGTGCGAAAGAAACCAACACTAACTTATTATTACCAGTAGATTTCGTTGTAGCCGATGCTTTCAGTGAAACTGCAAATCATAAAGTAGTAGATGCAACGGCTATTGAAGCGGGCTGGATGGCCTTAGACATTGGTCCGAAGAGTTGTGAGCTATTTGCAGAGGCTTTGGCACCGATGAAAATGATCGTTTGGAATGGTCCTATGGGCGTATTTGAAATGGAAGTGTTCGCAGCTGGTACCAATGCGGTAGCGAAAGCGGTGGCAGAGGCGAATGCAACCACAATTGTAGGCGGTGGCGATTCTGTAGCAGCTATTGAAAAAAGTGGATTAAGTCACAAAATTTCTCATATTTCCACTGGTGGCGGTGCGTCCTTAGAGTATTTAGAAGGCAAAGTGTTACCAGGTATTGCAGCCTTACAAGAGGCATAGGAGGTTATCATGCGACAACCGATCATTGCAGGGAACTGGAAAATGCATATGACGAATACGGAAGCTACTGTATTCGTAGAACAATTGAAAACATTAGTGGCGGATGCTAGCTGTGAAGTGGTGGTATGTCCTCCGTTTACAGCTATCAGCACTGTAGCTGATTTAGCGGAAGACACCAAGGTTCGTGTAGGGGCGCAAAACGTGTTCCATGAAGAATCTGGTGCCTATACAGGGGAAGTATCTCCTTCGATGTTGACGGACTTAGGCGTGTCCTACGTAATTGTGGGGCACTCTGAACGACGTTCTATCTTTAAAGAAGCAGATCGTTGTGTGAATAAGCGTGTGCGCATTGTTTTACAACATGGCATGAGCCCTATCCTGTGCGTAGGTGAAAGTTTAAATCAACGTGAAAGTGGGGAAACGGTGGCGTTCATTCATTCCCAATTAGAAATGGGATTGCATGGAGTGCCTGCAGAAGAAATGACAGAAGTGGTGATTGCTTACGAACCGATTTGGGCCATTGGCACAGGTCGTACAGCCACAGCAGAACAAGCTGGGGAAGTATGCCAAAGCATTCGTGAGAAAATCGCCGCTATGTACACACCTGACATTGCAGAACAAGTACGCATTCTATATGGTGGCAGTGTAAAGCCGGAGAATGCAAAAGATATTTTAGCCCAAGCCCACGTGGATGGTGCTTTGGTGGGTGGTGCTTCCTTGGAAGCAGAGACTTTTACGGGAATTATTAATGCCTGTTAACATAGGTTTGAGGTAGCGTATGGCAAAATTAAAAGGACCAGTGATGCTAACAATCCTTGATGGATTCGGTATTGGGGATGGTCAAGACCCAACCAATGCGGTGGTACAAGCGAACCCCCGAACATTTTTAGAATTATGGGATAAGTGCCCTCACACTCTATTGGATGCATCTGGTATGGCCGTAGGCTTGCCAGATGGACAGATGGGAAACTCTGAAGTGGGGCATTTGAATATTGGTGCCGGACGTATTGTGTACCAAGAATTGACGCGCATTACGAAAGAGGCAGAGGAAGGGACCTTATTTACTCGTCCTACCTTGGTGAAAGCCTATGAAGAAGGGGCTAAACAAGCCTTGCATCTAGTGGGTTTGTTGTCGGATGGCGGTGTCCACTCGCATATTGATCACTTGAAGGCAATACTTCGTGGCGCTAAAGAGGCTGGTGTAGGAAAAGTCTATATCCACGCCTTCTTGGATGGTAGAGATGTGCCACCACAAAGTGCATTGGCCTATATTGATGATATCGCGGCATACTGTAAGGAATTGGGCTTAGGCTCCATTGCGACAGTAGGCGGTCGTTATTATGGTATGGACCGTGATCAACGATGGGAACGAGTGCAACTGGCGTATAATGCCATGGTATGTGGTAGTGGCACAGAAGTAGGTTGTGCTCATGAAGCGGTAGAACACAGTTATTCTGATGAAACGACGGATGAATTTGTCATTCCATCGGTGGTGGAAGGGTATACAGGTATGCAGGATGGAGATGCGATCTTATTCTTTAACTTCCGTCCTGATCGGGCTCGTCAATTAGTGCGTGCTGTGGTAGATCCTGATTTCACTGGATTTGAACGAAAACATGTATTGCAAGGTTCCTATGTGGCGAGTATGACTCGGTACGAAGCGGACTTACCAGTGCCTGTGGTGTATGATAAAGAACTGCTAACAGATACCTTAGGAGAAGTGTTATCCAAGGGTGGTTATCGTCAACTGCGAATTGCAGAAACAGAGAAATATGCTCATGTGACGTATTTCTTCAATGGTGGTAAGGAAGATGTATTCCCTGGAGAAGATAGAATCTTAGTGCCATCTCCTAAGGTGGCTACTTATGATTTACAACCAGAGATGAGTGCTCCAGAGGTAACAGAAAAGGTAGTTGCCGCCATTCGCAGTGGCGAGTATGATATGATTATCTTGAACTATGCGAACCCAGATATGGTAGGCCATACGGGTGATTTTGAAGCAGCAAAACGAGCTATTTTAGCCGTAGATGCGGGGCTTTCAGAGATTGTGAAAGCCATTCAAGATAGGAATGGTCAATTATTAATTACAGCGGACCATGGAAATTCTGAGGTCATGGTGGACCATACCACAGAAATTCCGCACACGGCGCATACGACGAATCCGGTACCACTCATTTTAGTGGGAGCCCCAGAGGGTGTCACCTTGCGACCAGGTCGGCTATGTGATTTAGCACCAACTATGCTGGCTTTAGGCGGTATTAAGCAGCCTGAAGCGATGAGTGGTGAAAGTTTGTTAGTACAATAAGGAGAAGTAACAATGGCAGTAATTACTGATGTATACGCAAGAGAGATTATGGATTCCCGTGGCAATCCAACAGTAGAAGTAGAAGTATATTTAGAAGACGGTACGATTGGTCGTGCAGCGGTTCCATCTGGAGCGTCTACTGGTCAATTTGAAGCGGTGGAATTGCGCGATAGCGAGTCTCCTCGTTACTTAGGTAAAGGTGTATTACAAGCGGTAGCAAACGTAAATGACATCATTGGACCTGCTATTTTAGGGTTTGATGCATCTGAGCAAGTGGCTATTGATGGGGTGATGATTGAGCTAGATGGCACTCCTAACAAAGCAAAATTAGGTGCTAATGCGATCTTAGGTGTATCCATGGCAGTAGCTCGTGCAGCTGCTGAATCCTATGATTTACCATTGTTCCAATACCTTGGTGGCACGAATGCAAAAGAATTGCCAGTACCAATGATGAATATTTTAAATGGTGGAGCTCATGCAGATAACAATGTGGATATCCAAGAGTTCATGATTATGCCAATCGGTGCATCTAGCTTTATGGAAGCATTGCGTTATTGTGCAGAAGTATACCATACATTGAAAGGTGTATTGAAAGCAAAAGGCTTGGCCACAGGTGTAGGTGATGAAGGGGGCTTTGCTCCGAACTTAGGTTCCAATGAAGAAGCATTACAAGTGATTACAGAAGCTATCGAAAAAGCAGGTCTTGTAGTGGGTAAAGATATTGTATTTGCTATTGATGCAGCATCTTCTGAGTTCTACAAAGATGGCAAGTACCACTTAGCTGGTGAAGGCAAAGTAAAAACAGCTGCTGAGATGGTAGAATACTATGCAGAACTTTGTGAAAAATATCCAATCTACTCCATCGAAGATGGTTTAGCAGAAGAAGATTGGGAAGGCTGGAAATTATTGACAGAGCGCCTAGGTAAAACTGTTCAATTAGTAGGTGACGATTTATTCGTAACGAACACAGAACGCTTGTCCCGTGGTATCAAAGAAGATACTGCGAATGCGATCTTGATCAAAGTGAACCAAATCGGTACGTTGACAGAAACATTCGATGCTATTGAAATGGCAAAACGTGCAGGCTATACAGCTGTAATTTCTCACCGTTCAGGTGAAACAGAAGATTCCACAATTGCTGATATCGCTGTAGCAGTAAACGCTGGACAAATCAAAACTGGTGCTCCAGCTCGTTCCGAACGCGTAGCAAAATACAACCAATTACTTCGTATTGAAGACATGTTGGCAGAAACGGCTCAATACCGTGGTAGCGATGTGTTCTATAACATCAAACGATAAGAATATGTGAAAATGAAAAAGGACCCTACGGGGTCCTTTTTGTATAAAACCTATATATATTTTCCGTATATTGCGGGAAGTTCCTGCAAGAATAAACTATAATTAGGAGCCTGACGTTGGTTTAATACGGCAAGAATAGTAATCGTATGATGAATTTCGTTGATACTATAATAAATATCATATTTCTCGAAAGAATAAATATGATATACATTTTTAGTGGGCTTAGATACATTTAGAATACGATATCGATGCGGTAGATATGATAAACTCTCTATAGCTTTATGTATTTTATGCGAAGTGTACTTAGCTGTTTCTACGGAGAAAGATTCAGCTATATAGCAATAGATATTTAATAAATTGTATTCTGCAAATGATGAAAGTCGTATATCATAGGTTTCCATAATTATTCTCCCAATAAAGTAGCGAAAAATTCTTTAGCAGAACGTCCATGACCGTTGTTTGTTTCTTCGACTCCACGAGATAAAATATCTTCTAATTCTGAAGGGCTAAAGTCAGATGTACTAAGGGGCGGTGTATTTAACTTTAGATCAAAAGGGAGTCCGTTATGTAGGATAATTTGTCGATAGAATAAATCAATAGCGACAGCGCGACTTATCCCAAGGTCTTCTAAAATAGATTCAGCATGTTGTTTTATATTTTCATTAATTCTGACATTAACACTAGCAGATTTCATGTTGGGCTCCTTTCTGTGTACTATATTAATTAAATTATAAACCGTTGTATTGCAATATGCAACATAAAATAATACATGAAATATAAATTGACTAGGTAACAGTTTGTGATATAATATAGTTAAGAAAAGGAGAGCCATCAACGTGCGTTCGGCGTTAGGCTCATCTAGGAGTTAATAAAGCTTGATGATACCTAACGTGTTGAGGAGTGGTAGTCCTCATGCGTTAGGTATTTTCATTGTCTACTTACATAGATCAATGATAGCACTCACCTTGTTTTATACAAGGTGTTTATTTTTTTGTATAAAATCCATGAAAGACGATATATATAATCTGTGATATAATAGAAAAGATTAATGCTGAATGCATTCTATAGAATTTTAAGTAAAGGTGAAAGGATTAGGAAAGGAGGAGTAGGGTGTACAACAATTTTGAAGTGATTGGGGCATTTGCATTGTATTTAGGCCTCATGATGTACATCGGGGTATATTATTACCGCAAGTCTAATAGCTTAGACGACTATATTTTAGGAGGTCGCCAGCTAGGCCCCTGGATCACGTCCATGAGTGCGGAAGCATCAGACATGAGTGGATGGATGTTGATGGGTTTACCTGGATTTGCCTACTCAACAGGGATATCGGCGTTATGGATTGCCATTGGTTTAGCTTTGGGAACGTGGCTGAACTGGGTATTCGTATCGAAACGATTGCGCAATTATACAGAGGTAGCGAATAATAGTTTGACTATACCGGATTATTTGAAAAACCGTTTTCATGATACATCAAGAATTGTGCCGGTGGTGTCTGCTATCTTCATCGTTATTTTCTTTTTAATTTACACGTCCTCCGGATTTGTGGCAGGTGGTAAATTATTTAATACTATCTTTGGACTAGATTACATGACATCTCTCTTTATTACAGCAGGGGTAGTTATTTTCTACACGTTCCTAGGTGGTTTCCTAGCCGTAAGTTGGACAGACTGTATCCAAGGTATGATGATGTTTTTCGCCATCTTATTGGTGCCGGTGACGGCAGCCATGTATTTAGGTGGTCCTGTAGAAACATCTCAATTAATTGCTACGGAGTTCCCAGCAGGCTTGTCCATTTGGGGACCGGAACAAGATACTTTCACCTTGGTGGTAGGTATCATTTCTAGCCTAGGATGGGGACTTGGTTATTTTGGTCAACCTCATATCTTAGTGCGTTTCATGGCGATTTCCGACGCGAAAGAATTGAAAAAAGCTACGAATATTGCCATGATTTGGGTGGTTATTTCCTTGTTGGCTGCAGTGGCAGTAGGTCTTGTTGGTAAAGTATATTTAACAACACCTCTAGTAGATGCTGATGCAGAAACAGTATTCCTTGTGATGAGCGAGCATTTATTTAACCCATTTGTGGCAGGTTTGATTTGGTCCGCTGTATTGGCAGCCATCATGAGTACAGCCTCTGCACAATTGTTAGTAACTGCATCTTCTGTGTCGCAAGATTTGTACCGCAATGTGTTTGCCCGTGATGCAGGAGACCGTGAACTAGTTATGGTTAGCCGTGCTACGGTATTGATCGTATCTGCTATTGCCATCGTGATGGCGGTGAATCCACAAAGCTATATCTTGACGATGGTGGCCTATGCATGGGCAGGATTTGGCGCTGCCTTTGGTCCAGCTATCTTGATCTCGTTGACTTGGAAACGTATGACTCTGAAAGGTTGTATCGCTGGTATCTTAGTAGGGGGCATTACCGTTCTTGTGTGGAAACAATTCGGTTGGTTCGGCTTGTATGAAATCGTACCAGGTTTCATCTTATCTGCCATTGCTATCTTTGTAGTAAGTTTGTTGGATCATGAGCCAAGCAAAGAAATCCAAGCGGAGTTCGATGCATCAGAACAAATGCATATTTTATAATTACATACACATAGTAAACGAAATGTTGGGGCTACTCCTTTGGGGTAGTGCCAACATTTTTTTGTAGAAGATGTGTAGATTATGGAAAGGATAGTGTAGTTCTAGTGCAAACGGTTTATACTGGCCTATAAAAATGGTATAATATATAGATACGATTCGATAAATGTACAGTTAGAAAGGAGGAAAGACATATGGATGCTAGAGCCCTACGAGCATTGCAACATTTTTATGGATATTCCAGTTTTCGCCCCGCTCAAGAGGTACCTGTTGCAGCTTTGTTAGAGAACCAAGATGTGCTAGGGATTATGCCTACTGGGGCCGGTAAATCGATTTGCTTTCAAATTCCTGCGATGCTAAAGGCGGGCATTACCATTGTATTTTCTCCATTGATTTCCTTGATGCAAGATCAGGTGGATACCTTGAAAGAGCAAGGTATGCCAGCGGCGTATATGAATAGCACCCTCAGTCGAGAAGAGCAGAATAAAATTTTGTACTATTTACGGGAAGGGCGCATTAAACTATTATACTTGGCACCAGAAAAATTAGAGTCCGAAGGGTTTTGTGAGTTTTTAAGAGGACTGCCAATTAGCCAAGTCATCATTGATGAAGCCCATTGTGTGTCACAATGGGGGCATGATTTTAGGCCCTCTTTCACGGCCATAGGACCTTTTATTAAGAGCTTGCCCCATAGACCTGTGGTAGGGGCTTTCACAGCCAGTGCTACGGAAGAAGTAGAACGTGATATAAAACAACTCTTAGGATTGGAGAATGCCCGTGTGCATATTACGGGATTTGATCGGCCTAACTTGGCGTTTTCTGTGATCCACGAAAGTAAGCGTATGGAATATGTACGAGATTATGTGCTACACAATCCAAATGATGTGGGGATTATCTATTGCGCTACTAGGGCGAATGTGGAAAAAGTATATCGTGAGCTTTTACGGTACGGCGTGAAAGTAGGTTACTACCATGGTGGTTTATCTGATGAAGAGCGTAAGTACCAACAGAATCGTTACGCCTTTGATGAAGTACAAGTTATGGTAGCTACTAATGCATTTGGGATGGGTATCGATAAAAGTAATGTGCGCTATGTGATCCATTACCAAATGCCACGAAATATGGAAAGTTATTACCAAGAGGCAGGCCGTGCTGGACGAGATGGAGCACCGGCAGATTGTATTTTGCTATATAATGGGCAAGATGTGGCAGTGCATCAATATATTCTAAGTCAAAGTGACTTGCCACCAGAACGACAACGGATTGAGCGGAATATGCTACAAGCCATGATCGATTATTGTCATACACCTATGTGTCTACGTAAATTCATGTTGTCTTATTTTGGTGAACAAGTGCCTTGGGATCAATGTCATCATTGCAGTACTTGTGATGAACCACGAGTGGCGGTGGATGTAACAGCCGAGGCGAGCGCAGTATTGCAGACGATTTGGAATACAGAAGAACGATATGGAGTGACCATGATTGCGGATATCCTATGTGGGAATCGGACGGAGCGTATTGAGAGGTTTCGCTTACACCGATTATCCGTATTTGGCAAATTAAATCGTTGGGCAGATAAAGATGTAAAAGGCTTTATTAAGCGCTTAATGGCGATGGGGTATGTGACGTCTTCGGGAGGGCAATATCCTATTTTATCCGTTACGGAACAAGGTCATGAAGTATTAGCGGGACGGGTCACTGTGAAAGATGTGCCTATAGATGTAAGGGAACATCGTCCTATGCAGGGCCGTTCTAAATCAAATGCTTCAGGGCTAGCAAAAGCCACTAAGAATAACTCCTTATTTGAGGCTCTGCGGGTGCATCGTTTGGAACTTTCAAAAATAGAAGGGGTAAAACCGTTCATGATTTTTTCAGACGCTACTTTATTGGACATGGTAGCAAAAGAACCATTGACCTTAGGAGATATGGCGAATGTGAAAGGCGTAGGAGATATGAAGCTGCGCAAATATGGCAATGAATTTTTGAAGGTCATTGCCGGGTTTAAGGGCAACATATAGCGATAGAGGGACAACTTGATATTTATCTAAATGTAGATATACAAATACATATAGACACAGATATTGATACAAATACAGATATATATACATACAGATATACAAAATATATGCTGATACAATTTAGCGTAGTTTCGTATACAAGGAGGCATAGATGAGTTTAGCAGACACGCAATATTTACAGATTATAGAAAATATATTAGATCATGGGTATTATGCCAACAATCGTACAGGCATTGCGACCTATAAATTACCGCATCAAGTGATGCAATTCAATTTAGCAGAAGAATTTCCTATTTTAACCACGAAATTTGTGGCTTTCAAAACGGCCATTAAAGAATTGCTTTGGATTTGGCAATTGCAATCTAATGATGTACGTCAATTACAGGCCATGAATGTTAAAGTTTGGGATGAATGGATGCGTGAAGATGGTACGATTGGTAAGGCCTATGGATACCAAATTGCCAAATATAAACAATTAGATAATTTATTGGATATGCTACAAAAGGACCCTCAAAGTCGTCGTATGATTGTGACTTTATGGAATATTGAGGACTTGCCAGATATGGCGTTGCAACCATGTGCCTATGAAACATTATGGGATGTCACAGATGGTCGTTTAAATTGTATGCTTATCCAACGCAGTGGGGATATGGGATTAGGAGTACCTTTTAATACGGCTCAATATGCAGCATTGGTTCATATGATTGCCCAAGTATCTGGATTGCAGGCAGGACAATTCACGCATGTCATCAATAATGCTCATATTTATGAGAACCATGTAGAAGCTTTACGTACTCAATTAGAACGTAAACATGAAGCCTTAGAGGCTCCGGTGTTACGATTAAACCCAGAGATCAAAAATTTCTATGATTTTACGCCAGAAGATATAACTCTAGAAGGCTATGAGCATTTAGGGAAACTATCTATGACAGTAGCTGTATAAGGAGTTATCTATGTTAGCAATGATTGTAGCAGTGGCTGAGAATGGCGTTATAGGCAAGGATAATCAACTGATTTGGCGCATTCCAGAAGATTTAGCATATTTTAAACAGCGCACTACTGGGCATGTCATCATAATGGGGCGAAAGACATTGGAGTCTTTGCCGTTTTTGTTACCTAATCGTGAACATTGGGTCATTACATCACAATTGGATTACATACCACCCTATGAAGGAGTGAAAGTATTCCATAGTCCAGAGAAAGCGGCACAAGCGGCACAAGACATAGAGTTAGCGTATTGCATTGGCGGTGCGCAGGTGTATGCAAGCATGGCACCTTATGCAGATCGTTTGTATGTGACGGAGTTACACCGAGCTTTCACAGGGGATGTGACATTTACTGAGCATACCAAGCCAGAATGGATGGAGATAGAGCGTATACCCGGCGCAGGGCAAGATGAGTTGTCTTATGATTTTGTAACCTATGAAAGGCGGAAATAGAATGGAAATACATGTAGTGATAGCCCAAGAGTTAGGGGTAAAGCCACATCAAGTAGAAGCAGCCATTACTTTATTAGATGAGGGCAATACAGTACCATTTATTGCACGGTATCGAAAAGAAGTGACTGGTGAGTTAAAAGATGAGCAATTGCGTGACATCGAAGAGCGGATGAAATATTTACGCAATTTGTTACAACGTAAAGAAGAAGTAAGAAAATCTATTGAAGAACAGGGCAAATTGACGGAAGAATTGTCCCTAGCCATTACGAAAGCCATGAAATTGCAGGAGCTAGAGGACTTGTATTTGCCGTTCCGTCCAAAAAAACGAACTCGTGCGTCCATGGCCAGAGACCGTGGTTTGGAACCGTTGGCACAGGCATTGTTTACAACGGCTACAGAAGAAGAGTTACGTCAAATGGGAGCAGAGTACCTTAATGAAGAGGTGCCTACTGTGGAAGATGCCTTACAAGGGGCGATGGATATTGTAGCAGAAGAAGCGAGTGAACGAGCAGATATTCGCCAATATTTGCGTAAAGCTATGTGGGAAACTGGTCATATGAAAACGGAGCTAGTAGGCGAAGAAGAAGTAAACCAAGGATTCTTACAGTACAATGAAGAATACAAAGAACCCATTCGCCAAGTCCCATCCCATCGTGTATTAGCGATGAACCGTGGGGAAAGTTTGGGCGCTTTAAAAGTTAGCTTTGTGGTACCGGATGAAACATTTATCCAATATATGGTAGACACTGTACAAGGTACTGCAAGGGTAGAGCATTCGTATATTGCTGAGGCTATTGCTGATGGATATAAACGACTATTATATCCATCGTTAGAGCGTGAAACACGAAATGTAATGACAGAGCAAGCAGAAGAGCAGGCCATCAAAGTATTTGGTACAAACTTGCGCAATTTATTGCTCCAGGCACCTTTATCTGGACATGTTATTATGGGCTTAGACCCAGGATATCGAACAGGTTGTAAAATGGCCATCATTGACAGGGAAGGTAATGTCCTAGATTATGGGGCTTACTATCTTACGATGAGTGATAAACAAGCAGAGCGTGCCAAACAAGAATTGGCTAAGAAAATCCGTCAATATGGAGTTACTTTGATTTCTATCGGCAATGGTACTGCTTCTTATGAAACAGAGCAATTTACATCTGCCATGATTGCTGAAGAAGGCTTAGATTGTCATTATATTATCACTAATGAAGCAGGTGCCTCCGTATACTCCGCTTCTAAGTTAGCTATTGAAGAATTGCCGGATTTAGATGTATCTATCCGTGGTGCCGTATCTATTGCGCGCCGTGTACAAGATCCATTGGCGGAATCTGTGAAGATTGACCCAAAATCAATTGGTGTTGGTCAATACCAACATGATGTGAATCAAAAACAATTGGGTGCTACCTTAGATCAAGTGGTAGAAACTGTGGTAAACCATGTAGGGGTAGAGCTCAATACAGCATCTCCAGCGATTTTAAAACATGTGTCAGGCATTTCTAGCACCGTGGCAAATAATATTATTGCCTACCGTAAGGAACATGGTGCTTTTACTAGTCGTAAGCAATTATTGAAAGTAGCACGTTTAGGTCCTGCGGCCTTTACACAATGTGCCGGTTTCTTGCGCATCGGTAAAGGGGAGAACCCTTTAGATGCGACGCCAGTTCATCCAGAGTCTTATGAGATTGCCCAAGGAGTGCTAACACAATTGGGCATGTCCTTAGAAGACTTACGAGATAAAGGGACGTTGGAAACGGCAAAAGCGAAACTTCAAGCGGTGAATGTGGAAGAGTTGGCGAAACAGCTAGATGCAGGTGTACCGACGGTGCGAGATATTGTAGAAGCCTTGCAAAAACCAGGTCGTGACCCACGGGAAGATTTGCCAGCGCCGATGACACGAAAACAAATAGCTAGCTTGGAGGATATGCAAGTAGGCACTGTGGTAAAAGGAACCGTCCATAATGTGGTGGACTTTGGTGCCTTTGTGGATATTGGTGTGAAAATCAATGGACTGTTGCATAAAAGCGAGTTTTGTGCCTATCATGAACATCCATCCGATGTATTGGCAGTAGGAGATATTATCGAAGTAGAGATTATTTCTGTCGATGCAAAACGGAACCGCATTGGTTTATCTATGAAACGAGAAAAATCAAAACATCTAAACCGTCAAGGTCATAGACGCAATGGCGATGGAAATCCCCGTCGAGATACACCACGTAAGGATGGTCAACAACCAAAAGGCGAAAGACAACAGGGTCGAAACTCTAAGAACGTTAAGGATGTAAGAAGTGGCTCAGGTAATCCTATGCGAGATAGAAACAATCGAGGAAAACGGCAAGAAAAAGAGCAGGACTTAGGCGCTTTATTACAACAATGGGCTGACCGTGGAGGACGTAAACGATGATCTATATCATAAGTATCTTGACCTTCCTATTGGATCAAGTAGCAAAATGGTATGTACGTAGCCACTTTCGGTTGGGTGAATCTGTGCCAGTTGTACCTGATGTTTTTCATTGGACCTATATTGTGAACCATGGAGCAGCCTTTGGTATGTTGATGCATCAACGATGGATATTGTTGTTGGTAGTGGTACTTTTGTTAGGCGCTATGTACGTAGGTCGTAAGAAATTAGCTATGGCACCGTTATATGCACGAATTGGGACAGGCACGCTCTTGGGTGGTGCCTTGGGCAATGCCTGGGATCGTTTGTACTTAGGTGGAGTAGTGGATTTCTTTGATTTTCGAGTATGGCCTATCTTTAATATTGCGGATATTGGTATTTGCATTGGTGTACCTTTGTTGATTCTATATTTTTGGTCCTATGAAAGCCAAAAACAGTGAGGTAAATAATGGAAACAAAACAATATATAGTAGAGGCTCAAGATGAGGGTACACGATTAGATGTGTACCTCACGAGAGAGCTTGGTCAGTCACGGAGCTATGTGCAATCCTTAGTGAAAGAGGGAAATGTACAAGTGAATGGTAAAACAGGAAAATCAAACTTGAAACTTTCAAAGGATAGTGAAATTAGCGTTACTATTCCTGAAGTGCACGAAGTAGAAGTAGAACCAGAGAACATTCCACTGGATATTCTATTTGAAGATTCGCATATGATTGTCATTAATAAAGCTCGTGGTATGGTGGTACATCCAGCGGTAGGCAATCATTCGGGGACACTGGTGAATGCTTTGTTATACCATTGTAAAGATTTATCTGGCATCAATGGAGAAATTCGCCCTGGCATTGTGCATCGATTAGACAAGGATACATCTGGTGTGATGATGGCAGCCAAACATGATGAATCCCATTTGGGCTTAGCAGAGCAAGTGAAAGAACATAGTGCTACAAGAACCTATTATGCATTAGTACAAGGCAATATTGCAGAAGAAAAAGGGACTATCAAGGCCCCTATTGGGCGCCACCCTAAAGATCGTATGAAAATGGCGGTGGTCTTTGAAAATAGTAAAGAAGCAGTGACCCATTTCCGTGTACTAGAACGATATGGCAAGCACACATTAATAGAATGCCAACTAGAAACGGGCAGAACTCACCAAATTCGTGTACACTTAGCGTATATTGGACATCCTGTGGTGAATGATCCATTCTATGGATTCCGTAAAATGGATTTTCCTATTGTAGGGCAGGCCTTGCATTCTAAAACATTATCTGTGAAACATCCTATCACAGGGGAAGCCTTACACTTTGAAGCGCCATTGCCGGAAGATTTTTTGGCATGTATTGAGTATGCGAAAGAGCATAATCGATAAGGAGTGATACTATGGAAGAACGTATCTTAATTGATGAAGCTGGTATGATGCGAGCCATTCGTCGTATCGGGCACGAAATTTTAGAGCGTAATAAAGGATTATCCAATGCTTTAATTATTGGCATTGAGCGCCGTGGTGTATATATAGCAAAACGATTACAAGCTCAAATTGAAGCCATTGAAGGGATTCAAGTAGATGTGGCAACAATGGATGTCTCCTTGTATCGAGATGATCGGAGCAATCAACCGAAGGAAGGGCCTCCGTTTACGATGGATACGACGGGTAAAATTGTGATTCTTGTAGATGATGTATTATTTACAGGTCGTACGATTCGATCTGCATTGAATGCCCTTATGGATGCAGGTAGACCGAGTGCCATCCAATTAGCTGTATTAGTGGATCGAGGCCATCGGGAACTACCTATACGAGCTGACTATGTAGGGAAAAATATTCCTACGTCCCACTTGGAAACGGTGCAAGTTCGTGTGCACGAAGTGGATGGGGATGATAGTGTAGTGATTTTTTAGAAAGATGAGGAACAACCAATGCATGGTATGGGAACCATCCTTAATGTGGTGTTGATTATTTGTGGTAGCTTATTAGGACTCTTTATTCGACATCGCATGAAAGAAAATTTAAAAGAAACGCTCATGATGGTGTGTGGGATCATTATCCTTCTATTAGGTATGAGTGGCACTATGCAATATATGCTAGTTATTGTTAGCGACAGTTTGCATACAACAGGACCTATGATGATGATTATCTCTATGGTACTAGGGGCTATTATTGGAGAATTGATTGATTTTGATAGGCGTATTACTGCCATTGGAGAATGGCTAAAGTTGAAAACAGGTAACAGTCGGGACCCACAGTTTACCAATGCTTTTATTACGGCATCCATGACATTTACCGTAGGAGCTATGGGGGTCATCGGTTCTATTCAAGATGGTTTGACTGGCGATTACAGTACGATGGTTGTCAAAAGTATTCTAGATGGTATTATTGTGATGGTCATGGCATCCTCTATGGGAAAAGGGGCTTTGTTCTCCTTTTTACCAGTGGGGATTACCCAAGGGATGATTACGGGTTTCGCTCATTTAGCGGCACCGCTTATGACTCCAGAGGCGATTGATAATTTATCCTATGTGGGCTCCATCTTAATTTTCTGTGTGGGAATTAATGTATTGTGGCCCAACAAGATTCGTGTGGCTAACTTGCTACCAGCAATATTTATAGCAATGCTCATGACATTCTTGCCGATTACACTGTAAATTTTAGGGGGACTATAAATATCCTTTATACTATAGAGGAATAGTGAGTGCAACATTCCATACGGCATATTAGATAGGGATTATATGATAGAGGAAGGTTGAGTATAGGTACTCACTTTCCTCTTTTTACTTTCATAAAAGCTAATGAAAAAAATACAAGTTGAGCCTAGTAAAATTATGGATAGCGGATTTTTGCATGTGATAGAAAATATTGAGTCTATGTTAATGGCTGTGATAGAATAAACATACAAAAATGTGCGGCATAGATAGTTGTAGACATACTGAGCATTAAATAGTGAGGAGTTAGTGATGAAAGAACGTGAGAAACAGCAGGCTATCGAAGATAAGCGATTAAAAGAATTAAAAACGGTGCGCAAGATGATAGAAATCTACTGCAAAGGACAGCACCGACGTAAGTCCGGTGAGCTCTGTGAAAGCTGTGCAGAATTGATGCATTATGCAGAAGCAAGGGTAGAGCGATGCCCGCATATGGAAGAAAAAACATTTTGCGCCATGTGCAAAACACATTGTTACGCACCGACCTATCGGGAACGAATTAAAGAAGTCATGCGCTACAGTGGTCCTCGTATGTTATGGATACATCCAATCATGACGATACGACACATATTGTTAGGGAAAGGTCTGTTGAAATAATATGTGACTGAAATTATATGTTACAGTAATATGTCATGGGAATTGTGACGTGTTAAAAATCAAGTAAACACCTTTACACTATATCGAAAATTATAGTATACTATATATAGACAAAAGAGCGCCCATAAAAGGTTGCTCTTTTTTTACTGTAGGAGGCACGAATTTCGTGAGGGAAACTCCTAAGCGTATATTGGGTATAGTTAAAGGGCGTATAACATGAAATTAAAAATCGTAGGATTATTGATCTTACTGGTGATTTCACTCGTAGTAGCTCCTCAATTTGGGCCTTATTATTCCGCACTTGGCGCGCATGGTTGGGGGACCTAAACATGGACGATTACTAATTTTTGCGCCACTCATTGGTAGTATTGTGATGATCTGGGCGGATGTACTTTCACGAGCTATGTATAGCCCCGAAGAAATTCCTATCGGCGTATTGACATCCTTACTAGGGGCACCGCTATTTATTTGGATTATTATGACGAGATACCGTCATCAAGGTTAGACAATAGGAGGGACTATGTACGAGGTAAATTCTTTGTCCTTTTCCTATGGAAAACGACAAATTTTAGATGATGTGAAGCTTAGCTTTCCTAAACATAAAATGATGGCTATCATTGGACCTAATGGTTGTGGTAAATCGACACTCCTTGGGCATTTGAGCCAATTGCATCCCACTGATGCGATTACATTGGATGGTGTGCCTCTACAAACTATTGATGGCCCCACCTTTTCACAGAAGGTGGCTGTATTGGCACAAATGCATGATGCTATGATCGATGATTTTTTAGTGAAAGATATTGTACTTGCTGTGAAAGAATCTCCTAAACATGCCGTATCCATGTCTCAGTTTACAACAGAAATGATGTTACAATTAGGCTTGGAAGATAAAATGGCGGGTACAGCTTTCCAAGAAGAAGAAATCTATCCACCATTACAAGAAGCCTATGGCAAAGTAAAAGTATTAGCTGAAAAATGGCCTTCTTATGAAGTGTTTATGTCTGTAAAACCTGATTTCGCTACAGGTTGGGAAGATTCTTTCAGTAAAGAAGGTATCCCTGCAGATAAAATGATTGCTCAAAAAGTAAACATTTGGATTCCAGAGTCTGCTTTATCTACACAAGCTGACTTAGAAACTAATTTCAAAGATATGATTAAATTAGGTGAAATCTTCGGCGTGAAAGCAAAAGCAGAAGAATGGGTAAAAGGTCAACGTGCTTTGCTAGAAAAAGTACAAGCTAAATTGAAAGACCTTCCACATAAACGTGTATTCGTATATGACTCCCAAGATGGACAACCTTTCACAGTATTCGAAGGTTACACAACTAACGTATTGCGTTTAATCGGTGCTGATAACGTAATGAGTGGTTTAGGTGTAGATAAAACTTGGGCGAAAGGTTCTTGGGAAACTGTAGTTCAACAAAATCCTGATTACATCATTATTCCTGACTATGGTAATTCCATCCGCAACGATGATGATTTCCAAGAAAAAGTAGCTAAAATTAAAGCTGACCCTCAATTACAAACAATTAAAGCGGTACAAGAAAATCATTTCGTTCGCGTAAAATTGTCTGAAATTACACCAGGCGTTCGTACAGTAGAAGCGTTAAAACGTTTAGCTGAAGAAATCCATGGTATTCATATTGACTAACTACATAGTGTCATACATAGGGAAAGCCGTCACAATAGTGACGGCTTTTTTGTGTTTATTGTACTTATCGCTTTGCTCCAGCTTGTAGGGCTTTCAGATATTCTTGTACAGGGTTTATATTATTTTTACTACACTGTAAAAAATGAGCTAATATACATTCTAAAGTGTTTTCTGAATAGGACTGTAATTCTCCAGTCATATAGGTTTCCACAGATGTATGAGTCAGGGAATTATCTTTTGCTTGGATAGGACGATGGTGTGTGTCATAGCCAGGTATTTCTAATTGGATATCTAATTCCCACTTCATATACAAGGCCATAATGGCAGTCACTAAAGACAATTTTACGTTAGAAATAGATGGCAATTTATCCTTTATGGCTAAAAATTCATCGGGATGAGTGGCTTCCATCATATATCCGTATTTGAAAGTCACCAAGTTATGTCCTTTCATGCGTGCCACTTCTAAATCGTGCAAATAGGATTGTAAAACCGGTGTAGAGTACATAGACCAATAGGCATGGCGTGACACAATGAAGTTAGCCATTTGGTCTTGGCAAGGTGAGCGATGGTCTACATTTTGCGTACTAGTGAAGAGAGGCCATTCTTGTTGAATGATAGAAATAATTAAATCGTCTTTCATAATAAAACTCCTATTCTACCCAAGAATCTTCTTTACGGAGAAGTGGATCTTGAATGCGTTGAATGACTTCTTTAGCTTGATAGGTTAAGAAATCAATAGGACTTGTGCTTAAGCCGTTGCGTTGCAACTCTTGAATAATAGCACTACATAAGCGATCAATGTGAGATTTTGTATCTGTAATAGGTGCATCTAGTAATTCTACAATCCCATGTTTGACCGTGTTTCCTAAGATAGGAAGAGTACAACTATGGCGATAGAGCCATTTGTAGAATGGCGCATAGGATTTGTTGAATAGATGCACGAGTAGCATGTAATGATGGACAAATTGATGCAATGCTAAACTTGCAGCAATTGTGTCGCCTCGTTGTAACATACGAGGTAAGTTATACTGCCCAGATTGAGCCAATTGGTTTAATTCATAGGCAATTTTACGAAGGCGAATATCTTCTGGATAGTAGGCCAATAATCGCTGACGAATATGTGTAAAAGATCCAAAATTATCTAGGAAGACTTCACCATTTGTGGCGGTGCACAACAAGTCTTGTGGGACACGGCGAAACTCTTTTTCACACTGAGGCTCTTCAGGATAAAGTGTATAGCGCTGGTAAAATTCAGATATACATTCAACTTGTACTGTGCCATAGGCATAGTTCTTAAAGTAGGACTGAAGGCGTTCTTTATTAGTTTCATAGATATCAGCTGGTAAGAAGAGCTGACAGCGCTTGGTAAAGTCGTGGTCTTCAGAGATGGCATCATCAAAGCCTAAACATTCTGATCCTGTGCCGACCAAAGCTAAGCACATATAGGGAGCTAGGTCAGGTAGATTGAGCTCTATGTCTTGTGCTACTTGGTGAGCGAGTTCTCTGCCTAGCTCTAAGCCAGTTTGGCGATGACAGGGCACCTCTTGTTGCAGCGTTTTAATAAGGTCTTTTACATATTCAAGATTGTGCAATACAGATTGATAGGCTTGACTTTCCACACCATAATTATGTTTCACAATGGGAAGGGCTTCTCTATATAAATTTAGTGCCACATCGTAGTGATGTTGTTCTATTTCAAAGTCGGCTCGATTATTTAACACCGCTGCATACATAGGGTGTTCTGTACCTACCTCACGACGTAAAATGTAGGCAGCCTTATCTAGATAGACTTGAGGAGAAAGCTCTTGTTTTCCTTTAACGTGTTTGCTGATTTCATATAAATTATTGTAGCTAATAGCTAGTGGAACTTGGTATTCTGTAGGCTCCAATAGGCGGACTGCTTCTAATTGCAATTCATGAGCTGTTTCGTAGTTGTTCGTATCACGATAGAGAAGTGATAAATTGTTCAACAGACCAATATAAGCATAGGATGTATCACCTACGGATTGAAAGATTTCCTTTGCTTTCAACAGATGTGTTTCCGCTTCGTAATAGGATTTCTTTTCACGATATGTATTGCCTAGATTAATTAAAATTGTAGCATATGTTTGTGGTGTGTAAGTATCACTTTTTTCGTAGAGACGTAGGGATTCATCAATAGCGGTAATGGCATCATCATAGCGTCCTACATTACGTAGAGACCCACTATACTCATTTAATATTTCAATCAGTTTTTTGTCATTCTTTTGGGTCCGACACAGGTGAATGGCTTTTTCTAAATAGTCTATCATACCTTGTTCATTGCCTTGTCGCCAAAGTGTGTGTGCTTGTTTTAGTAAAGACTGAATGGATTCCATAGAACCTCCTATAATAAGGTAAGTAATTCTGTTGACGGTTCTGAAATATTGGCAAAGCTCACAATGTCTTTAGGATAACGTTCTGATAATTCCATTTCAATGGTTTTTAAATCACTATAGGAACCAGCGATAGTGAGAATGCTTTTGCCACAGAGACCAATTCCAATTTGTAGACTTAATAAATGAACTTGGTGATGCCAAGCTAGATGATTAGCTAAATGAAATACAGCCACTGTTGTGGAACATTCATAGATACCTAGGTGTGAGACAGTAGGTATTTTTTGTTTTTGTTGAAATACTGAAAGTACATCGGGATGTACGCCAGTAATTGTTTTGTATTGAATCTGCTTCGTATCCCTTAGGATTTGTTCAATTTGCTGTACTACATCTGTATCTGCAATGAGTATGAAGAATGCTTTGCCAGGACATATGCGGTAATGTTTGACAAAAGAGATAGGGTAGTCTTTTAATAACTGATCTAAAAGAGCAAATCCAGATGCGATACGATTGGTTTCCCAAAGACATATAGCCGTATTTGATGCCATCGTAATTACCTCCTGCGTATAATTACTTTCAGTATAAAGAGAAATATAATGTTGAGCAATAGAGAAGAAAGAAGAGGTGTATTTACTACCGTAGTTAGGTTTGAATATTACCAAGGTATACTGAAAATACATATACTACATGCAGATTTTGAAATAGGAAATGATAATTAATCTAACTTTTCAATTACATAAAGGTTTGTATTTTACAAAATTTGGATTGTAAATTTTTATCAGTTCTACTCTGAAATGTGATACCATTTTCTTAAGAAGCATGCACAGTATTCTATTTACGCATGAATAGGATAGAGGCATGAATTATTTTTATACGTTGTAAGGAGGTTAACACATGCTAGAACGAGGATTTAGTAAACCAACAGAACGAATTGAAAAGTTGAGAAAAGTAATTATTGATGCTGTACCACAAGTCGAATCAGAACGTGCAGTCTTAATTACAGAATCCTATAAGGAAACCGAAGGTCAGCCTACGATTATCCGCCGTGCTAAAGCTGTTGAAAAAATCTTTAACGAGTTGCCGATTACAATCCGTGACAATGAATTGGTAGTTGGTTCAATCACAATCAACCCACGATCCACAGAAATTTGCCCAGAGTTCTCCTATGATTGGGTAGAAAAAGAATTCCATACTATGCATAAACGTATGGCAGATCCATTTGAAATTTCTGAAAAAGTACAACATGAATTACATGAAGCTTTCAAATATTGGGAAGGCAAAACAACTCACTCCTTAGCAGATTCCTATATGGAACCAGATACAAAAGATTGTATCGCTAATGGTGTATTCACAGTAGGTAACTATTTCTTCGGTGGTGTAGGACACGTAAATGTAGACTACGGTAAAATCTTAGAAAAAGGTTTCCGCGGTGTATTAGAAGAAACAATTACAGCATTACATGCATTAGACGAAGATGATCCTAGCAGCATTAAGAAAAAACAATTCTACAACGCAGTTATTATTTCCTACAATGCAGCTATCCGATTCGCACATCGCTATGCTGAAAAAGCTCGTGAATTGGCAAGTCAAACATCTTGTCCAACTCGTAAAGCAGAATTACAACAAATCGCCGCTAACTGTGATCGCGTACCTGAATTCGGTGCTCGTAACTTCTGGGAAGCATGTCAATCTTTCTGGTTCTTACAAATCATGGTTCAAATTGAGTCCAATGGTCACTCCATCTCCCCAGGCCGTTTTGACCAATACATGTATCCATACTTAAAAGATGATCCAATTGATCGCGTAAAAGCACAAGAATTAGTAGATTGTATCTGGGTTAAATTGAACGACATCAATAAAACTCGTGATGAAGTCTCTGCACAAGCATTCGCTGGTTATGCAGTATTCCAAAACCTTTGCGTAGGCGGTCAAGACTCTGAAGGTAAAGATGCAACAAATGAAGTATCTTACATGTGTATGGAAGCAGTAGCACACGTTCGCTTACCAGCTCCATCCTTCTCTGTACGTGTACATCAAAATGCCCCAATGGAATTCTTATATCGCGCTTGCGAAGTATCCCGTTTAGGCTATGGTGTTCCAGCATTCTACAATGACGAAGTAATCATCTTGGCTCTTGTATCTCGTGGCGTAGCATTAAAAGACGCTCGTGACTACTGTATCATCGGTTGTGTTGAACCACAAGCGGGCCATCGTACTGAAGGTTGGCATGATGCAGCGTTCTTCAATATCGCAAAAGTTCTTGAAATTACTCTTAACAACGGACGTTGTAATGGCAAACAATTGGGACCTAAAACTGGCGAATTAGAAGAATTAGATACTATGGATAAATTGTTGGCAGCATACCAACAACAAATGGAATACTTCGTTCGTCACTTAGCAAAAGCTGACAACGCTGTTGACTACGCTCACATGGAACGCGCACCATTGCCATTCATGTCTGCGATGGTTGATGATTGTATCAAACGCGGTAAATCTTGCCAAGAAGGCGGCGCGATCTACAACTTCACAGGACCTCAAGCATTCGGTGTTGCTGACGCAGGTGACTCCTTATATGCAATCCAAAAAAATATTTTCGAAGACAAACGCTTTACATTAGCTGAATTGCGTGAAGCATTAGAAGCTAACTTCGGTTATAGCGATAGCGCAGCTCCAATTTGCACTCCATCTATTCCAGAATCTACATTAGATGAAGCTCAAATCTATGAAGCAGTTAAGAAAATCTTATCCTCCACAGGATCTATCGACATTGCTACATTGGAATCTCATTTGAAACAAGGTACTGGCACAGGTACAAGCTGTGGATGCAAATCACAAGCTGATCCAAGCAAATATGCAACTATCCGCAATATCTTGAAAAACACTGATTCCTTCGGTAATGATATTGAAGAGGTAGACCAATTCGCATATCGTTGCGGTAAAATCTACTGTAATGAAGTGGATAAATACATGAACCCTCGTGGCGGTCAATTCCAAGCTGGTATCTACCCAGTATCCGCTAACGTATTGTTCGGTAAAGACGTAGCTGCATTACCAGATGGACGTTTAGCAACTGAACCATTGGCTGACGGTGTATCCCCTCGCCAAGGTAACGACGTAAACGGTCCTACAGCGGCTTCCAACTCCGTAGCAAAATTAGACCATGCGCAAGCATCTAATGGTACATTGTACAACCAAAAATTCACACCAGCTGCGGTAGGTGGTGAACAAGGTTTGAAAAACTTCGTATCTATCATTAAGAGCTTCTTCGATAAAAAAGGTAGCCATGTTCAATTCAACGTTGTAGATAAACAAACATTGTTAGATGCACAAGAACATCCAGAAGATAACCAAGACTTGATCGTTCGTGTAGCAGGTTATAGCGCTCACTTCGTAACATTGGCTAAAGAAGTACAAGACGATATCATTAATCGTACAGAACATGAAATGTAGGTACATAATATAAAGGATAAGTTCGTATGGAATCAGTAGATTATAGTGTACAAGGCACTGTATTTGATATTCAACGCTTTTCCATTCACGATGGACCAGGAATCCGGACAATCGTATTTTTGAAGGGCTGTCCATTACGATGTAAATGGTGTTCTAATCCAGAATCACAACAATATTATCCTGAAGTAGTGTATCGAAAACAACTCTGTATTGGTTGTAAAGCTTGTCAGGCAGTTTGCCCTAAACAGGCCATTGCTGATAGCAATCCGTACTGGATTGACCGTACACTCTGTGACAACTGTTCAGAGTGTACCATGGTCTGTCCTACCAGTGCACTTTCTATGAAAGGTAAGTTGATGAGTGTCGAGCAGGTAGTACGAGAGCTAAAAAAAGATGCCACACAGTACTTTCGGTCCAATGGCGGCATCACCTTATCTGGTGGAGAGGCATTGACACAACCAAAGTTTGCTAAAGAAATCTTTAAAGCTTGTAAAGCACAAGGATGGCATACCGCAATAGAAACAGAAGGGTATTATGACACAAAGATTGTAGAAGAGATTATGCCGTACATCGACTTAGTTCTACTAGATATCAAAAGCGTTAATCCAGAGCAACATAAAAAGTTCACTGGTGTCGATAACGCAAGGATCAAAGAGTCGGCTAAAGTCATACAGTCTATCGCAAATACAACAGTGCGTGTTCCTACGATTCCTGGGTTTAATGCGAGCGAAGAAGATATTCGTGGTATAGCGGAGTTTGTGAAGGAAAATATGCCTAATGTTCATGATATACACTTGTTGCCATATCATAATTATGGACAAGGGAAATATGAACTATTGGGACGTGAATATGAATTAGAAAATACACCAAAGATTCCAGAAGAAGAAATGGAAACGTATAAAAAAATAGTAGAATCATATGGTTTAAACTGTATTATTGGTGGTTAGGAGGTACTATGGATACAGCATTATTAGAAAAAGTGATGGGTCAAGTATCAGAAGAACTTGGCATTAAAAAGCCGCAAGGCACAACAGCAGGATCCATCGGAGTTACTGAATTTGTAGGTACTGCAATGGGCGATACAATTGGTCTTGTGATTGCCAGTGTGGATCCGTTATTAACAGAAACAATGGGATTAGGAAAATTCAAATCCATCGGTATTATCGGCGGTCGTGTAGGCGCAGGCCCACAAATTATGGCTGTGGATGATGCAATCAAAGCAACGAATACTGAAATTATTACAGTAGAGTTGCCTCGTGATACTAAAGGTGGCGCAGGTCATGGTTCCTTGATCTATATCGGTGCTCATGATGTATCCGATGCTCGTCGAGCTGTTGAAATTGCATTGGAAGCTGTTCCAAAATACTTTGGAGATGTATACGCTAATGATGCAGGTCACTTGGAATTCCAATACACAGCACGTGCAAGCTATTGTTTAGAAGCCGTATTCAACACTCCATTAGGTAGATCTTTTGGTATGGTATGTGCAGGCCCAGCAGCGATTGGTGCAGTACTTGCGGATACAGCAGTAAAATCTGCCAATGTAGAAGTTGTTTCGTACGCATCACCAAAATCTGGTACAAGTTTCTCTAACGAAGTAATCTTAACATTCTCTGGAGACTCTGGTGCTGTTCGTCAAGCTGTGAAAGCAGCTCGTGAAGTGGGTATTAAATTGCTTGGTGCTTTAGGTGACACACCTACATCGAGTACAACACCATACATTTAATAGGTTAGTATAGAAACATAGGAGGATATTATGGTTTCAGATGCATTAGGAATGGTAGAAACAAAAGGTTTAGTAAGTGCGATTGAAGCAGCAGATGCTATGGTAAAAGCTGCTAACGTAAACTTAGTAGGCTATGAAAAAATTGGTTCTGGATTAGTAACAGTTATGGTTCGTGGTGATGTTGGTGCAGTAAAAGCAGCTGTTGAAGCTGGTGCAGTAGCAGCTCGTGCAGTAGGCGAAGTTGTATCCTTACACGTTATCCCTCGTCCTCACATCGATACAGAACGTATTATTCCAACTCTTAAAGCGTAATGTAGCGTGGCATATGAGGCATCGTCCTTATATGCCACTACTTTAGAGGAGGCACTATGAAAGATAGAGACCTATCTAGGCTCCTAGAAGACATGGTGGCACGTATTTTAGCAGAACAATCTCATGAACAAAGTGTAAGAAAATTATATGTTGTCTTTGATGAACAGTGGCATCATGAAAATTATGCGTTGGCGAATCAATTGACTACATGTGACTTCACACAAGTTCATGCCATTGTTCCCAAGAACGGTGATCCAGAAATGGAACGTCGAGTGAAAGAAATTCATCCTTTTCTTATGCAATATCCCTATGGAGAGGAACCCGCTTTTACAGAACACGATTGCATAGTATTACCTTATATAGGAAGAAATGATGTCATTCATATTGCCTTAGGCTATAGTCAATCGGATCTGTCGGAAGTGGTAAAGAAAGCTTTTACAGCAGGTGCTAGTATCTATGTACTGCCAACATCCATAGAGCCTTTATCAGGAAAAGAACCAGGTCCCTACCAACAGATGGTGCAAGGGTACTATCAAACAATATTTGAGTTAGGGATACGATACATAGACCATATTCGTCATATGAATTGAGTCCTATGAGATAGGAGTAAGCATGTATTTAGCAAAAGTGATTGGTAATGTTGTAGCAACGAAGAAAAGTGATACCCTATTAGGATATAAGTTGATGATTATACAGCCTGTCGATGCATCGCTTTCGCCAGCTCATAGAGAACAAGTAGCAGCTGATTTTGTAGGAGCTGGTGTAGGTGAATATGTGCTAGTTGGAACGGGGTCTTCAGTACGAGTGGAAGAGAACCGAAAAGGGGCTACCATAGATTTAGCAATCATTGGTATTGTAGACTCTGTTGTTATTTAGTAAGGAGGCAAATATGGGAACCCAAGGTGGGATATTTTCCTCAGTAACACAGGTTGTGCATGCATCAAAACAAGCATTTCACATCTATCAAAAGTTGAGCCTACGGGAACGGAAGCAGTTGATTCAGGCTATCCGTGAAGGATTACGAAGCTATTGTCTAGAATTTGCCGCGCTTGCTTGTGAAGAAACTGGTATGGGTAAAGCGGAAGATAAGGCCATTAAGATTAAACTTGCTTTGGAAGAAACGCCGGGCCCAGAAGATTTAATTACAGGAACAACGCAGGGAGAAAATGGAATTGTCTTAACAGAACCATTTCCATATGGTGTTGTATGTGCTATACATCCAAGTACCAATCCTTGTGAAACGTTGATCAACAATACAATTAGTTTGTTGTCAGCAGGAAATGTAGTGATTCATTGTCCACATCCAAGAGCCATGGAAGTATCTAAATATATTACGAAAGTGATGAATAAAATTATCTTAGATAAATTTGGCATATGTAACTTAATCACCACACCAGATACTTGTTCCTTAACATATCTTAATGAAATAATGAATCATCCAGATGTAGAATTGATTTTATCTACTGGTGGGTCAGATGCAGCTAGGAGCGCATTAGCCTGTGGTAAGAAAGTTATTTCAGCAGGTCCAGCGAACCCTACATTTGTGGTAGATGAAACGGCTGATATCGATCGAGCAGCCTATTGCATTCACAAAGGTGCATCCTTCGATCATAACATTACCTGTACATCGGAGAAAAATGTCATTATTGTAGAATCTGTAGTACCTGCATTTCGGTCGGCCTTAGAAAGACTCAATGTGTATTATGTGGATTCAGTGGGAGAAATGTTGCAATTATCAAAAATTCTCTTAACTGAAGATATGGAAGTAAATCGTCAATATGGCGGTAAATCGGCAGATGAGATTTTAAAAGATGCAGGAATTCATACGAATCGTTCCTATGATTTGATTGCTGTAGAAACAGTTAAAATCCATCCATTTGTGACACAGGAAATATTAGCTCCATTGATTACAGTGGTGAAAGCTAGTAATTTTGAAAGTGCCCTACAAATTGCTGTTGATGCAGAACAAGGTTATCACCATACAGCAGGCATTCATTCTCGCGATACGGAGCGTTTACGGCAAGCAGCAAAAGCTTTCCGAACTACAATCTTTGTTAAAAATGGATGTTCCTTAGATGGAATTGGTATCTGTGGCGTAGGAGCCACATCTTTCACGATTGCCAATGTCACTGGTGAAGGAGCCATAACGGCGAAAGACTTAGTCCGTCGCAGAAGATGTGTGTATGTAGAAACGCTATGTTCTTATACATAATAACTATGATTAAATTTCATGACAAAAATCATACTTTTTTACATGATTTTTGCAATTACTGTCGTATACTATAAGTAGAGATATTTTACGTATTGTATAGGAAAGGTAATAAAAAGGAATGCCACGAAATACTTTGGAAGACAATCGAAACGAAGAATCAGGACTGGATATTATGACTGTCATAGGTCATGATTTATTGGAAGGGATCCAAGAAGCGGTTGCCAACGTGACAGGAATAGCTTTTGTGACAGTAGATTATAAAGGTGATGTATTAACAGAAGCAACACGGTTTTGCAACTATTGTAAGAAAATAAGAGATAATCCTACATCGTCATTATTGTGTAAGTTATCCGATGCATCAGGTGCGATTATTGCTGCCACTAATAAAGAGGTGAGCATTTATATTTGTCCTTGCGGACTTTTAGAAATTGCTATACCGATTATCGTGGATGGTCATTATTTAGGCGGATTTATTGGAGGACAGATTCTATGTGATGATGTACCAGATACAATAGTCCGGTTGAGTAAAAATATGGTACCTGGTGGAGCACAATTAGTGAACCAAGATATCGAAACTACGAATCCGGAAGAGTTAGCAGATATTAAGCGGTATAGCTATAATGAAGCGCTTTCTATCGCAAAACTAGTGGAGTTTATTATTAATCAACTTACAAATCATGAAATTGTATCGAATAGAAATAAACAAAAGAATTTAAATCGTATAGAAGCATTAGAAAAAGAAGTATTAGAAGCAGAAGATAAGATTTGCTGCTTACAAAGTGAGCTAGAAAAATATAAGCGCTATGTAGATATGGTACGTAACTGTAAATTGCTTAGCGTAGTAGATAGCTTATCTGTAGTAGAAGAAGCAGAAAAAACGGAAGCAGCGATTCTGGATTATATTCATGTATTAGCACTTCATCATGATAGTCTATTTGAAACAAGTATTAAAGAGGAATGTTCGCGCATCGAATCTACAGTATCTCTCTTAAACTATCGTGAAGATTGCCACATAGGCTGGCATATGGATGTAGATGAGAGCCTGTGGCACTACATGTTACCGTCCTATAGCGTATGGCAATATGTATATCAAGTGGCAGAAAGAGCACAACAAGAGGGGCATGCAAAGATTTCTATGAAACTACATGCAGAGCTCCAAGGTGATCAAGTATGTATTATTATAGAAGATGATACATTGCAGATTCACTCTGATGAAGTACTTGTACTACACAAATTACTACAAGATGTGACGCGGTTAATACATGGAGATACCATAGAGTCAACCTTATCTCCAACGAGTCAAGCTATTTTAAAATTACACCAAACGTTTATAGAATACCATGGCACTTCTGCTAAAGTACATTGTTATCCATTGCCAAAGGGTGGGATACAGGTGATGTTATCCTATCCAGTAGAATAAGACAAGGAGGTATTTTGTGATGAAGATACTTTTGGTAGATACCGATAAGTTGCATATGAAAGCACTACAAAAACGAATTGCACTCCATATGCAAGCGGAGGTCATCTGCATTAGTACATATCAAGAAGTACTTTCCTTACCGAAGGAAGAAATAATTTCTGTCGCTTATATAGCAATGGATATTAGCCATCAAAAAGCAGGTGACATTATTCGACATATCTATTACACCTATCCAACATGCCGGATTGTGATGATGTTGAATAAAGAAACGCAAGCTGTTAACCAAATGACTATGAAATATTCCGGAATTGGATATTTATATAAACCTTTTAGCTGGGATGATTTTTATAAATGGATTCCAGCAAAGGGGATGACTAAAGAAAAAGAGGTCACAGGGAAATCCCTAGATCTGTTGGAGGGAATTGTACAAGGTTTTCAGCAAGGTGATTTTGAGGTAGCCTATGACAGATTATACCAAGTATGTCAGTATACATATGAACATAGTGATAGCCAGTCAATTGCCAGTGAACTATATGAACTGGTAGACCAGGTACAACACAAGGTCTTAGACACGCATGTATTGAAGTTACATACGATGGTGTCAAAGATACAGTTGGAACCTGTACATACAAAATATGGAGAAGGACTCGCTATATGGACATTTAAAATTGTTGATTTCCTGTTTATGAAACTATATCAAGGGAAACAAGAAATTTTACATACTGTTCTCTACTATATTCATACACATATACAAGAAGATATTTCTTTAAAAGATATAGTTGTTTCTTGTAATGTAAGCCAAGGCTACATTAGTCGTATATTCAAACATAAGTTAAATATGACAATTATGCAGTATATACACAAGAAAAAAATAAATTTAGCGAAGGAATATATACTTGGAACGGAAAAGAGCGGATCCTATATTGCTAACATATTGGGATATAGTGATGTGAGCTATTTTTGTAAAATTTTCAAAAAACATGAACATAAAACAATCTCACAATATCGAGATCAAGTCATTAATGGATTGGTGGAAACCTATGAAACAATCTGAGTATTTACATTTAGTAACGGAGCGCGTCATAGCAAAGTTACAAGAATTAAATAGATGTAGCGTACCAATTGGTGTTTCAAATCGTCATGTTCATGTGTCAAAAGAAGCATATACCGTTTTATTTGGACAAGATGAACTGACAAAAAAAGTAGACTTGAAACAACCAGGACAATATGCTGCAAATGAAACAGTAACTCTAGTAGGACCGAAAGGCAGTATTGAAAAAGTACGTATTTTGGGACCTTTTAGGAATGATACACAAGTGGAAATCTCTCTAACAGATTCATTTACGTTGGGAGTACCAGGCGTGATACGTGAATCTGGTGATTTACGGGAAACTCCAGGTATAACGTTACTAGGACCGAAAGGGAAATTAACGATTTCTCAAGGTGTGATCGTAGCGCATCGACATATCCATATGCATCCTGATGATGCAAAACGTATGGGCGTGATCGATAAAGAGCGAGTGACAGTGACTGTACATGGAGAACGCGAGCTGACATTTTCCAATGTAATTATTCGAGTATCGCCGAAGTTTGCTTTAGAAATGCATATCGATGTAGATGAAGCGAATGCAGGACGGATTAAAAACAATGATATTGGAATTGTATCGAAATCATAGAGGAGATACGAATGAACTTAGAAATGATTGAAAGTATAGTGAAACAAGTAGTGAAAGATTTACAACAAGAAGGCGTAGGTATGGAAACAACTCGGTATGAATATGGCGTGTTTGATACCATGGAGGCTGCGATTGATGCGAGTGAAGTGGCACAAAGAGAGTTGTTAGCTTTTTCATTACAAGATCGTAATGCATTTGTGGATGCCATCCGTGAAACTGTGTTACAAAAAGATCATTTAGAAATGATTTCACTCATGGCAGTCGAAGAAACAGGCATTGGTAGATATAGTGATAAATTGATTAAAAACCGAGTAGCTGCTGTGAAAACACCAGGTAAAGAAGTGTTGGAAACGCGTGCTATGACTGGTCATGATGGATTGACAATTGAAGAATTTTGTCCATTTGGCGTGATTGGTGCCATAACACCAACAACAAATCCAACAGAAACAATTATCAATAATTCTATCTCCATGATCGTTGGCGGTAATACGGTGGTATTTAGCCCACATCCAAGAGCTAAAAAAGTATCTACTATTTTAGTGCAAATGATTAATAAAGCACTAGAAGCGGCAGGTGCTCCGAACAACTTGGTAACGATGGTGCGTGAACCATCGATTGAAAGTACACAATGCATGATGAGTCATCCAAAAGTAAGATTGTTAGTTGCTACAGGTGGACCTGGAATTGTAAACCAAGTCTTATCCTCTGGTAAAAAAGCGATTGGCGCCGGCGCTGGTAACCCTCCAGTAGTCGTAGATGAAACAGCACATATTGAACAAGCAGCGAAAGATATCGTCAGTGGTGCAAGTTTTGATAATAACGTTCCATGTATTGCTGAAAAAGAAGTGTTTGTTGTGGAATCTGTGGCAGATCAATTGGTATACCATATGAAAAAGAATGGTGCTTATGAAATTACTGATATGTCTATTCTAGATACATTAGTTGAAAAAGTAACTAAGAAAGATGGTAAACCAAATCCAGATTTTGTAGGTAAATCTGCAAAAGATTTATTAGCATTAGTAGGTATTGTGGTAGATGACAGTATTCGATTAATCATTGCTCGTACATCAGAACATCATCACCTAGTAACAGAAGAAATGATGATGCCAATTTTACCAATCGTAGCGGTTCCAAATGTAGATATTGCTATAGAATGTGCATACCGCGCAGAATTGGGAAATCGTCACACAGCGATGATGCACTCTCAAAATTTAGAAAAATTATCTAAAATGGCGAGATTGTTAGAAACTACGATTTTCGTAAAAAATGCTCCATCCTATGCAGGTATTGGTGTAGGTGGTGAAGGGCATACTACCTTTACCATTGCAGGCCCAACAGGAGAAGGTATTACATGTGCAAGATCGTTCTGTCGCATTCGTCGTTGTGTATTAAGTGAAGCATTTAGCTTAAGATAAGTGAGGCTTATATGAATCAATCGTTAGGACTATTAGAAGTAAAAGGCTTGTTAGGCGCAGTTACCATGTCCGATGTAATGGTAAAAGCATCTAATGTGCACGTAGTAAATATTGACAAAGCTAATGGTTTTGGTTGGTTTACTGTGAAAGTAGTAGGCGATGTGGGAGCTGTGCAATCAGCTGTTGAAGCAGGCGCTATGGTGGCAAAAGAGATGGGTTGTTTTGTAAGCTCTAAAGTGATTCCAAGAGTATCGCAAACTGTTATCGATGTCTTCTTACAAGAAGAACCGGCAGCTGTGAAAGAAGAACCTATAGCAGAACCTGTGGTGGAAACCGTGGTGGAAACTGTCGTGGCAGAGCCGGAAAAAACAGTACAAGAAACAGATACAGTAATGGCTGAAGCCATTGCTGAATTGACAAATATTGTGATTGGTGAAGAATCTACACCATCTACAACAGAAGTAGCACCGAAAGCTACAGGTGCTAAAAAATCAGCTAAAACGACTAAAGCTAAAAAGAAAAGTAGTTCTAAAAAATAAGGAGGTTTATCATGAATAACGCATTAGGTATGGTAGAAACAAAAGGTTTAGTAGCAGCTATTGAAGCAGCAGATGCAATGGTGAAAGCATCCAATGTAGAATTAACTGGCTATGAAAAAATTGGTTCTGGTTTAGTAACTGTGATGGTTCGTGGTGATGTTGGTGCTGTTAAAGCAGCCGTAGAGGCGGGTGCAGTAGCAGCTGGTAACGTAGGCCAAGTTGTATCTACTCACGTAATTCCTCGCCCACATCACGATGTAGAAACATTGTTGACTAAATAGTAGAATAGCCTTTAGTAAGGAGGATGGACATGGATATTTATGATTCAGTCCGAAATATTATTGCAAACATAGAGCGCGTGCCATCCACTACACAAGAGGGAATTGCCCCCATTGGACGAGCAGCACAGTGGTCTAGATATACAGGAATTACCGTTGAATCTGTGGTGGATACTGTCGTTGAAGCTTGCGAACAAGAGGCGAAACGATTGGGAATTCCTGTTGTGATTGCTATTGTGGATGCGAGCGGATCGTTAGTGTATCAACGGCGTATGGAACGAGCTCTTGGTGTAAGCATAGAACTAGCCCCTAATAAGGCCTATACAGCAGTAGCTTTTCGGTGCGGAACAGAAAAGTTAGGAGCCGTAGTGCAGCCAGGGACTCCTCTTTATGGTATTGAGACGATGGTCAAAAGACCCATAGTCTTATTTGGCGGTGGTGAGCCACTAATGTTAGAGAATCATCTAATCGGTGGTCTAGGTATTAGTGGCGGCACTGTAAAAGAAGATGTGCTCATAGTGAATGCAGGGCTACGAGCTTTTCAGTCATATATACAAGGGGCGTAATCATGGAATCATGGTCATTTAAAACGCAAATTTTTACAGGACAAACAGAACACTCTGCCAATGGTACTAAAACAGATGCTTTAGAAAGACTTCGCTTATTAGAAGGAGAACGTATTTTTATCATCTGTGACCCATTTTTAGAAGGAACACCAGCATTACAGACAGTGATTGACTTGGTGAATACAAGCAATACCTATGTTGTATATTCTAATGTAGTACCAGATCCACCTATTGATTCCATTGTCAAAGGGGTAGAGGTATTACAGAAAGAAAAAGCCACAGTACTGATCGTCATTGGCGGAGGATCTGCCATTGATACAGCGAAAGGTATTAACTATTTCTGTAAAACAATTTATGGCATCTGCGTTAAAAAATTTATTGCCATACCAACAACTAGCGGAACTGGATCTGAAGTGACATCCTTTGCTGTTATTACAGATACTAAAACAGGTATAAAGTATCCGTTGGCAGATGACAGCTTATTGCCAGATGAAGCGATTTTAACAACATTCTTTGTGAAATCGGCACCGCCAAAAGTAACCGCTTATAGCGGCATGGATGTACTTGTACATGCCATGGAAGCCTTGGTGGCTACAGAGGCCAATCATTTTACCGATGCATTAGCTGAAAAAGCAATAGAATTAGTTATTAAGAATTTACCAACATGTGTAGAGCGTGGAACTGACGAAGTAGCACGAGCAGCGATGCATGAAGCATCCTGCATGGCAGGGCTAGCTTTCAATCAAGCTGGTCTAGGCATTACCCATGCCTTAGCACATCAATTGGGCGGTCAATTCCATGTGCCGCATGGATTAGCCAATGCGATGCTATTGCCCTATGTCATTATGTATAATGCAGCCAACTCTAATGAGGCTAAATTAAAATACATTTCGATTGCACAAAAACTCTCCTTAACCACCGAATCTGATGATGAAAGTGCACAAATTGCTGCTTTAGTACGATGTGCACAATCTTTAGCACGTCGAGTGGGTTGCATTATAACAATGAAAGAGTTTGGTATTGATGAAGTTTCCTTTAAGGATTCCTTTCCTACATTAGTGCAACAGGCTATGGTGGATCGTACCTACCCAGGGAATCCATACGCGGCCACAAAAGAAGATTTAACACGTATATTAACATGTATTATATGAGGTAACACATATGGATGCTACACAAGTGTATGTTAGTGAATTTATCGGAACAGCTATTTTAATGGCTTTCGGTAGTAGTTGTAACGCTGGATTATTACTTAAAAATACAATCACAAGCGCTATTAAAACAAACTGGATTGGATTGATGTTTGGTTGGGGATTTGCAGTTACATTTGCAGTCTATGTGGCCGTTCACTTAGGTGGCGTAGGACACTTGAACCCAGCATTAACGATTGCTTTTGCAGCAGGTGGATTATTCCCTCCTGAGTTAGTATTGGGAGCCGTTATCGCTCAATTATTAGGTGGCTTTGTAGGCGCAGGCATTACGATGCTACATTACTATCCTCACTTCAAGATTACTGGTCCAGATGAAGGAAACTGTGTAGGTATTTTTGCTACAGGTCCAGCTTGTGATGAACGAGCTTGGAACTTACTATCTGAAGTGATTGCTACTTTCTTATTCATCTTTTGTGTACTTTTCTTGGGACCTATGGCCGATGGTTTAGCACCACTTATTATTGGTTTCCTTGTAGCAAGCATCGGTTTCTCTTTTGGTGGAACTACAGGCTTTGCATTGAATCCTGCTCGTGACTTTACTCCACGTTTGGCCTATGCGATTTTACCACTTCCTAACAAAGGAACTGCGAATATGGGTTATGCTTGGGTACCAATTGTAGGACCAACGATTGGGGCACTATTAGCAGTGGGTGCATTTAACTGGCTACATGTAGCTTTACATTTATAATTGGAAAGGAGGTTATATCCTATGCTAGATAAACAACGTATCATTCAAGAGTCAGTACCAGGAAAACAAGTCACATTAGCTCATGTATTAGCGAATCCAAAAAGGGACTTATACAGTAAATTAGGTCTAGATAGCGAAGGTCGTAGTGCTGTAGGTATTTTGACGATTACCCCAGGGGAAGCGGCTATCATTGCAGGAGATATGGCCTCTAAAGCAGCCAATGTACATATCGAATTTATCGATCGATTTTCAGGGGCTGTGTTAATATCAGGAGATGTTTCAAGCGTAGAGGTATCACTCTCTAGTGTATTACAGGGATTCTCGGAATTGCTACAGTTTAGCGTAGTTCCTCTTACAAGGAGCTAACCGTGGATACCTTGCGTAGTACTTTGTGGGTTGGTAGCACCTATAGTCATGTGGAAACTGTGGTACAATGTCTTTTAGGCGGAAAGAAGACGTTGCCACGGCCAATGGCGGTGTATCGTGAAGGCAATTGTGTGCTAACTCCCGGAGAGTACATTGAAAATCCTTGGTATTTTTCTGCTCTTTTAGTGTCATCATACGATGTGGATACCGTGGTACTGGGCTACCGCTTAGGGGAACCATTCAATCCCTATCCACCAGCTACGGCAGGAGCTTTTAATCGCAATGTAGTAGGCGTTGTGGTTATGAATGATGCATTAGATGCGTCTCAGATTGGTGAAAGTGTTCGCCTACTACGACTAGCGGGGGCTAATGACATCTGTGTCGTAATGGAGTCGGAAGAGGACATAACAGAACAAAATTTAATACAAGATATACCAATGGTGACCTATGGATACGAGGCTCTTAGAGAAATGCTATCTGTAAAGGAATAACGATCACCATAGTGAGTGGATAGAAAAGCACCTTCCTTTGTGGTGGTGCTTTTTTGTTACACTATGATAGTTATTAAATAAAATTTATTTTACTATCACATGAAACCTATAGTATGATAAACTAAAAGTATATTCTTTCACGCAATGAATGTGTATGAGCAATTGTATAGTCAAATCCTTTACTTAAAAAGGTAACAGACTGTGTTCTACAATGGGCATGTGGACACAAGCGGTTAGTAGCTAAGTGCTACAGTTAGGAGGCAGTAATGATGAAAGGGAAGGCATTACGTATTGTGGTGAGTACGATATGAAACATTCTATATTACTCATTACGTCTATGACGAAGCATTGGCAATGGGCTAAAGAAATAGAACAGAAGTATACAGATGAGACTATGTCCTTGGGCATACTCTTTCTGTCATCTGAAAATATAGAGTTAGAAGATGTTCAGAGGGCGATTGATGGTACGGATATAGTACTATTTACTCATGTAGGAAGTACCTTAGATACTCCTTTGGTAAAAGGGATTCACAAATATATTACACAGAAACAAGTTCCTTATGTATTACTATTCCATGATTCAGCGTCGGATATACAGAGATATGGTATTGCAGATGAGGACATTGATCAAATTAAGGCTTATTTGCACCAAGGTGGAACAGAAAACTTTTATGGACTGTGCCAATATATGCTATCCTTACAAGGTTATACAGGGCTAGTAGAACCGGTGAAAGAACTACCATACCAAGGTATTTTAGGCAGACAAGGGGAAGTGTATCCATCCTATGAGGCATATCGTAAGGACTATGATCATGGCGGTCCAGTGGTAGGCATTTTCTTTTATCGAGATGAATGGGTACAAGGTCAATTAGACTATCCCTATGCACTGTATGATCGTGCATTAGAACATGGGTTATCGCCGGTATTAGTATTTGGTCAATACAGCAGTAAATCTGGTGGACAATTACGGTGGTACGATTGTTGGCACACGTTGTTTGATCATCAAGTGAAAGAGACAATATCTCTCATCATTAATACATGCAAGTTCTCCATCATTGGCTTGCAGGGGGCGAGTCGTGATGAAATGACGGATTTAGGAATCCCTATTTTGCAGGGCTTTGTTACCTATACTACTTTTGAAAGCTGGCAAACACGTTCACAAGGGTTAGAGCCTATGGATATATCCTTTTCCTTGTCATTGCCGGAAATAGATGGCATTTTAAATGGTCATATTGTAGGGACCAGAACGTATTCAGAGGAAAGAGGCTACTATTTTAAACCATATCCTGAGGGCATTCAAAAGTTAGTAGACCAAGCCAAACGATGGATTGCATTGCAACAGAAACATAGGTCAGAAGTAAAGATTGCTCTATTCCTTCATAATTATCCTCCTAAAAATTCACATATTGGCAATGCCTGTGGGCTAGACACGCCAGAATCTGTACTACGGTTGTTGCAAGAATTACAACAGAACGGATATACAGTAGACGATATCCCTCAAACGAGTGAAGATCTAATGATGATACTGACCAAACATGCTACGAATGATGTAGATTGCTTGACCGATTCAGCCGTAGAGAAAGCTCCAAAACTACCGAAAGAAGTGTATAGGACGTGGTTTTCAAAGCTAGATAGTGCTACCCAAGAATCACTACTACAATATTGGGGACAGCCCATAGGGGAGATATTTGTAGAAGAGGATGAGCTCATTATTCCCGGTGTGGCCTTTGGCAATGTGTGGGTATTAGTACAACCGCCACGTGGATTTAGTGATAATCCAGATGCTTTGTACCATTCGCCGGACATTCCGCCTACGCATCACTATGAGGGAGTATATCATTGGGTGCGTACTGTATTTCAAGCCGATGTGGCGATTCATATGGGAACCCATGGTAACTTAGAATGGTTGCCCGGTAAGGGAACGGCTTTAAGTTCCTATTGTTATCCTCAGTTAGGTATCGAAGATATACCTAATCTCTATCCGTACTGGACAACCATCGTTGGTGAAGGCATCCAAGCAAAACGGCGTAGCCATGCTGTTTTACTTAGCTATTTGTCACCACCTATGAAGCGGTCTGGTTTGTATGGTGACTATGAAACGCTAGAACGATATTTGGACGAATATGACCATATGAAAGCCCAGGAAACAAACCAAGAGCAAGTGGTACTAGGGTATATATTATCATCCGTGAAAGAGTGTCATTTAGAGCATTTGTGCGAAGCCTTCGACTGGTACCAAGAGGGCGGGCAGGTACACTTTGTGGTAGATAGAACTGTCAGTGAAGAAGAGTGGCGTGCCTTAGCTGACTCCATTCATGCAGACGAGGCAGAAGAACTGTTAGGGGATATTCATAATTATTTGATGGATATCCAACATCGTCATATTCGTTGTGGCTTGCATATTTTAGGGCAAAATCCAACCACAGAGGAAGAGGATGGGTATATAGATGCTTTCATAGACATGCATGGTGTGCCAGATGATGCACAGAAAGAAACGCTGTGTGAAACTTACCTCGCAGGGTTGCGCCAAACCACAGAAGAAATGTGCCAATTATTACGAGGTTTAGAAGGAAACTATATTCCACCTAATATCGGTGGGGCTGTTACTAATGGTGGTATCGGGGTGCTACCGATGGGGCGCAATTTTTATGGCGTTGATGAACGGACCTTGCCGACCGTGCCTGCCTATGCCATCGGTTGTGAACTAGGCGATGCATTGCTCAATGAATATATTCGAGAAGAACAGCGATATCCAGAGGAAATCGGTATTGTCTTGTGGGCAGACAACACGCAACGCACTCATGGACAATGTATTGGTGAAGTATTCTATTTATTGGGTGTACGACCAGTTTATACAGGAAGTCGTGTGTCCGATTTAGAAGTTATACCTCTCGAGGAATTAGGGCGACCACGCATCGATGTAACAAGCCGTATTAGTGGACTATTCCGAGATATGATGCCTTCCGGTGTCATGTGGATTGCAAAAGCGGTGCAAATGATAAACGCCCTTGATGAAGATCATAGTGTGAATTACGTAAAAAAACATATAGACCTGGATACAGCTGCATTAGTAGAAGACGGTATGGACTATGAAGAAGCTATCAAGGCTACTACGATTCGTGTCTTTGGGGATGCACCAGGTGCCTATGGGGCAGGAGTGAATCAAATTCTAGAACAAAGCAACTGGTCTACTCGTGAAGATTTAGCCAATGCCTATGTCACCTGGGGTGGCTATGGATATGATGAGCAAGGGGAAATTATTCCAAGCCATCAACAGTTTCGCAAGCGATTAGGTTCCATCGAAGTGACTGTGAAAAATGAAGATAACCGAGAGGTGAGTTTGTTAAGTACAGATGATTTCAATGCCTATCATGGTGGGATGATCGCTGCTGTGGAGGCGGTGAAAGGTATTAAGCCGAAATCATTTATAGGAGATACCACGTATCGTAAAGATATTTTGGTGCGGTCCTTAGAAGATGAAATTCAGCGCCAGTTCCGTAGTGAACCAATGAACCCTATTTTTATAGAAGGCATGATGAAACACGGTTACAAGGGAGCAGCGGATATGGCGTCCTATGTACAACATACCTATGAATGGGATGCTACTAGTGATATGATTCAAGATTGGATGTATGATGCCTATACAGACGAATATGTCATGAATCAGGAGGTACAGGACTGGATGCGTCAAGCCAACCCTTGGGCATTAGGGGCCATTTGCCATACTTTATTAGAAGCAGAACAACGAGGACTTTGGAATGCCAGTGCAGAACGCAGAGAAGGATTGCGCGATGTGGCCATGTCCTTGGAAGATGACCTAGAGGGGTATTATGATGAAACGTAAGGAGACTAACATGAGTACTATATATCCTTTTACAGCCTTAGTCGGACAAGATCAAATGAAATTGGCCTTACTCCTCAATGCGGTAGATCCACGGGTAGGTGGTGTGTTGATACAGGGTGATAAGGGAACGGCAAAATCGACGGCGGTACGAGGCTTAGCCAAGGTGCTACCTATGCATCGTGATGGCACACCGATGAAAGTGGTGGACCTTCCATTGCATTGCACGGAAGACAGATTGGTGGGAACCTTGGATATTGAGCGGATGCTGCAAGAGGGGAAGCAAGAGTTTTCTCCAGGCATTTTATTTGAGGCTCACGAAAATATTCTCTATGTGGATGAAGTCAATTTACTAGAGGACTACTTAGTGGATACATTGCTAGATGTGGCGGCGATGGGTGTGAATCGGGTTGAACGTGAGGGCATTAGCCATAGTCATCCATCACGATTTATTTTGGTGGGCACCATGAACCCCGAAGAGGGGGCTATTCGCCCGCAATTGTTGGATCGCTTTGGTCTATCGGTGACTGTGAAAGCAGAAACAGATGTAGCGTTGCGGATGGAAGTATTGCGTCGTCGATTGGCTTTTGAAGATACTCCACAAGCATTTATTGAGTCCTACAGGAAGGACGATGAAGCGTTGCGTAAAACCATTGAAACAGCGCGCAAAGCGTTGCCTACCATTGGGGTAGATGCAAATCTATTAGAATTGATTGCCAATATATCTATTACCCTAGGTGTAGAGGGACATCGTTCAGATATTACCTTGCTCAATAGTAGCCGTGCTCTGGCGGCCTTACAAGGGGAGCCACATGTGACCATGGATCATCTGAAACAGTTGACACCGCTTGTGGTATCTCATCGGATGAAGCGGAAACCTTTTGAGCAACGTGAATTTGATGAAACTATGTTAGAGAATCTATGGGCCACCTATGAAGGGATACAGAAGTAGTAGAATCATCAAAGATTTTGTTAAAGGAGGTGAATGGTATGAGTGTACAACTGAATACAGGCATTCATCTCTTTTTGCAAGAACCTTTGTTGCGGACATTACTGATTTCAGGTGAAGTGGGAACGGGAAAAACGTATGCTCTGTTACAAACATTGCATGATAGGGGCCGAACCTATACGACGGTTACATCTCATACAGATGTGAGTGCTATGCAGGAAGCAGTGGATATACAAAGGACCTTAGAAACAGTTCAAATTGTAAAACAAGCACATCCTTGGGACGTGTATGACTTGCTCATCTGCGAAGGATTGGATCATTTTGACCGGTCCATGTGGCTACGGATTCTTTACGAGCAAAGTCATCGGTACGAAGCGGGAAGACCGCTACAAATCATTGGGACCTATACAGGAACAGAAGGGCTGTCGCAATGGATCTATGATATGGATTTGTGGATTCCCATAGAATCGCCGGATGTGGATACTAGAGTGCGAGTCCTAGCAGATAGAGACCATGCAGATATATATGAGAACGGTGCGACTCGTGAATGTTACCACGGGGAGGGAATATCAGTAGATGTATATGGAACTCATGGAGAAGAGTTGATTTGTTCTAAGGGGAAATTAATGGATGCACCTGGAATCCCCACCGTGCATGATAGCATATATACATATATTTCCAGTCTAGTAGAGAAATTCAACATTTCCTTTATGGGGATGGAATATATTTTACTGAAAGCGGCCATCGGTTTAGCTAGAGAAAAAGGCCATCAGTTTGTGGAGCCTACTGATGTAGAATCAGTACTCCAGTGGACATTACCACAAAAGATGAAGAAGCCAGTGAACCCTCGGACACAGCAAGATGGAGAGGCACAGGATTCATCTGACCGAATGCCATCCAATGAGGCAAGAAGGGAACAAGAGGAAAGAAAAGGGACCAGTTCAAACCGAGGGGAAGAGAACAGTTCTCCGCAGAAGGCTGGCAATGGCCAGTTGCAGGATGGGCAAGAGGAAAGAAGTCCTCAGGGAATGAGATCAGATGGTGATAGATCTTATGAGATGCAAAAAGAAGTAGAAGAGGACATTAATCAAGATACAAATCAGGCAGAGAAAGAAAATGGTTCTGGCTATATGGAGTTAGATGGACCACTGGGAAATGATACAGATAAAGAAGGTCTCAGTACATCCCATAGAGATAAGGTAGAGGAGTCCTTTGCACTTTCAGAAGCAGTGGAAACGCAGGTGTTACATTTATATGGGATGTTGCAATCTGGGCTGGCAAAGAAACACATAGACATCAGTGATGACGGTCGAGGCCCTAAGGTACATCGTCAAGGAACTATGGGGAGAACCATTGCATGGATACCAACGATAGTACAAGGGATTGTACGCAGTCGGAAAGTACCGATTCGGCTAACTATAGAAGATATCAGATATGCTATGTATCAGGAAATACCAAAAGAAGCCATCTATTTAGTAGTTGATACAAGTGGATCTATGGGGCAGAGACAACGATTACAGGGGGCAGAGAAGTTACTTTCGCAATTGGTACAGATGATGTATGTAAAACGACAGTATGTATCGCTCATCACCTTTCAAAAGCATGGGGCGCAATGTGTGGTGCCGCTGACACAGCGAATTGAGACCATCCCCAAAGCATTGGGAGAAGCTCGTATTGGGGGCAGAACGCCCTTTGTAAAAGGTATTGAGGAAGCGGTCAAACAGATAGGCAATGACATGTCTCAAATGGGGCATGTACAGGCAAAGGTCGTAATTATTACAGATGGGAAGGTCACCTCACAAGCACTGCAGGGACTAGACGACATCGGTAGATGGCTTGCGAATCAGGGAATACAAACGACGGTCATCGATACAGATACCAGTTTTGTTCGCATGAACCGCGCCAAAGAAATTGCTCATATGTTAGGGGCAGAACTTATAGATATAAATCAATATATAGTCATTTAGAAGTGACAGAATATATAGGTAAATACATGCGCCATATGCTACAATAGAATATAGAATCCAAGTTTGGTTTGATAAAAGGTAAGGTGTAATTATATATGGAAAAACGACAGGATTATTTGCAAATGATTGCAGGTGAGTCGGTGTCCCGTAGACCAGTTTGGTTTATGCGTCAAGCGGGACGAAGTCAAGCGGCGTATCGCAAGATTAAAGAGCGATATAGCCTATTTGAGATTACTCATCAACCGGAATTATGTGCAAAAGTAACAGCTCTTCCCGTTCATGAGTATGATGTGGATGCGGCTATTTTGTACAAGGATATTATGACGCCTTTGGTGCCTATGGGCGTAGATGTGAACATAAAATCTGGTATAGGGCCAGTGATTTCCAATCCTATTCGGTCCAAAGATGATGTGGAAAAGCTACGGGATATTGTAGTAGAAGAATCATTGGACTTTATGGTGAAAACGATCCAAATGTTGACGAAAGAAATGCTCACAGTTCCCTTAATTGGCTTTGCAGGAGCTCCTTTCACATTGGCTAGCTATATGATTGAAGGTGGCCCTTCTAAGAATTACCAGAAAACTCGTCAATGTTTAGTGGCAACGCCTGAGATTTGGCATGCTTTGATGGAGCGATTGACTGCTATGTCCATTACTTATATGGAAGGTCAAATTCAGGCGGGTGTGAATGCAATTCAAATTTTTGATTCATGGATTGGAGCCCTTTCCATGGAACAATATGAAAATGGTGTATTTCCGTATATGAAACATATTATTGGGACTATTAAAGAACGATATCCTCATATTCCTATCACTATGTTCGGCGTAGGTACTAAGCATTTATTCCCAGTGTGGAAAGAATTACCATTAGATGTAATCGGTTGCGATTGGAGATGCTCCATTGCAGAAGCAAGTGCGATGGGCATCAAGCAAACATTACAAGGGAATTTGGACCCTGCCTATTTATTTGCAGATTGGAAGACAATTCAAGGTGAAATTGATCGTATTTTGGCAGAAGGTGCTGCTCATGGAAAGCATATTTTTAATTTAGGCCACGGTGTTGTGCCAGATGCGAATCCTAAAGTATTGCGAAACATAGTGGAGTATGTACATGACAGAGGATAAAGAGATACAACAAGTTTGTGTATTGGTATTAGATTATGGCTCTCCCCGCTCCTTAGAAGATGTGAAAACATATTATACCCGCATACGGAGAGGTCACGGGCCAAGTGACAAAGAATTACAAGGATTGCGACATAAGTATGAACGCATTGGTGGACAATCTCAGTTAATGGAGTCTACCGCATGGCAAGTAGAGCGGTTACAAGAAGAGTTACAAAACGAACTGCCCTTTGCAAAGGTAACGGTGGTACAAGCACATAAATATATAGAACCACTCATCGGGGATGTAGCGAAGGAATTGGGCCACTATGATACAGTAGTGGTACTTATGATGAATCCTTATGGAACAGACATATTAAATGCATCCTATCTAGAGCCACTGAAACCGTTTATGAATGACCGATGGAAGGTAGTGCCACATTGGGCGGACGCACCCACATTAGTTTCGTCGTGGGTAGACCGAGTGAAAGAAACATTGTGTACACTGCCAGCTGGAGCTAACCCGCAGTATGTGTGTACGGCTCACAGTGTACCGCTCATGAAAGGGATTACCTATGATGGGTATGTTCATAGCTTACAACAAGTGATGCAATCCATAGCAGATCAATTGCAGTTGCCTCATCCTACCTTAGCTTGGCAAAGTGCAGGCACTCGTGGGGAATGGCTAACACCTACGGTAGAAACGGTAACGGAACAAGCGGGCGCAGAAGGGCATTCCCATGTGGTATATATGCCTATCGGCTTTACTTGCACTCATATGGAAGTATCTTATGATTTAGATGTGGAACGTCGTGAACAATGTGATCACTTAGGTATATCTTATGTGCGAGTGTCTATGCCAGATCGTGACACTCTCTTTGTGAAAGCCATGGCGCATGGTGTATTAACAGCTCTCTTGAAGGAGGGATAATATGAAAGTAGCAATTATTGGTGGTGGTCTAACGGGCTTATCTGCAGCGTATTATATGGGCAAAGCATTTCCTAACTGGGAAATTCATGTCCTAGAATCTTCGAATCGTTGGGGTGGAAAGGTACAAACAAAACGTCGCGATGGCTATGTGGTAGAAGTGGGTCCTGATTCGTATTTAGCTAGAAAAACATCTATGACAGATTTGGTACAGGAATTGGGATTAGGTGATACCTTGGTACGTAATGCTACGGGAGAATCCTATATTTATCATCAAGGTCAAATGAAGCCTATCCCTGGAGGATCCATCATTGGCATCCCTACAGAATTTCTTCCTTTTGCTATGTCTAGTTTATTAAGCTGGTTTGGTAAATTACGAGCTGGATTAGATATTTTTAAGAAACCATACCCAGGAAATGAAGATATGAGTATCGATGCCTTTTTCCGGTATCATTTAGGGGATGAACTAGTCAATTTATTAATTGAACCTCTCTTATCTGGTATCTACGGAACAAAAGCATGGAAATTTGGTCAAAGGTATGATGGCTATGCAAGGTATGCGCAAACAATCTGGGGCGGCTACCGAAGGACAATTTGCCCAATTAACGGGAGGTTTAGAATCATTAGTAGATGCTCTTGTGGAACAAATGCCAAAGAACGTTTCTTTGCGCACATCGACTGAGGTGCTAGAGGCATCATACACAGATAAGCGTTATACAGTGCAAACACAAAACGGTACAGACTCCTACGACCGTCTTGTGATCACTACGCCACCTAAAGCCTATGAAAAATTTTTTGTGGGAGATGAAAAATTTGAAGACTTGCGGCATATGGAACAATCTTCTTGTGCCATTGTCATTATGAGTTTGCCGAAGTCAGCTTTTACAAAACCATTGCAAGGCACAGGCTTTGTCATCACTCGCAACACAGAGACACCATTGACGGCATGTACTTACATTTCTAGTAAGTGGCCACAAACGACACCACAAGACAAAGTGGTATTACGCGTCTTTTTAGGGAAGCCTACAGACTCTACGGTAGATACGCACAGTGAAGAAGAACTGTGTGAATTGGCGCTTTCAGAAATACGAAATATATTGAAATTTACAGGAAATCCAGAGTGGATGGAAGTGGTACGGTTACAAAAAAGTATGCCCCAATATGAAGTGGGACACAAAGAACGAGTGGCAACCCTCATGGACCATGCCCAAGAACACTATCCAGGATTGGCATTGATTGGCACGCCATTTAAAGGGGTAGGCATGCCAGATGGCATTAAACAAGCCTATGAATTAGTAGAAGCATGGAAAGAAGAAACAAAGGAGGTAGTTCCTATGGATACACATACAGAATCTGTTCATGCAGGCGCAATACCTATGCATGGACATACTACAGGACTAGAAAAAGTACCTGAAACATACGAAGGTTGGTTTAGCTTACACGCTAATTATTCCATTAATTTTGAAAAATGGAGAAGCTGGTCCGGTGAGCAACAAAGTGAAGCATTGCAATCTTTCAAGGCGTTTATTGGAAATTTAGAAGCAGCTCATGAGGCCCATACAAGTAGCTATGCTATGTACCAAATCAATGGTCACAAGGGAGATATTATGTTTTGGTTCTTACAACCAAGTTTGCAAGAGTTGAACGAAGTAGAATTGACACTAAAAAAATTACCAATCTTTAGTGTATTACAGCCAGAATCTTCTTTCGTATCTGTTATTGAAGTAAGCAATTATGTGAAATCTCCGAAGGACCATCCAAAAGTGCAAGCCCGGTTATACCCTAAAATTCCTAGATTGGCTTGCATGTGTTTTTACCCTATGGCGAAGCAACGTAATCTGACAGATAATTGGTATATGTTGGATCGTCAAAGCCGTGGTAGCATGATGCGTTCTCATGGTCAAATTGGCAAAAAATATGAGGACACTATCAAAGAGTTTACGACGGGTGCTTTTGGCATGGATGATTGGGAATGGGGTATTACATTGATGAGTGATGATCCAATTCAGTTTAAAAAAATCGTCAATGAAATGCGATTTGATGAAGTAAGTGCTCGTTTTGGTATCTTTGGACCATTTACGATTGGTACGATTCTGAATATAGATGGCATAGACCATTTATTTTCCTAATGTATCAATAAGACTTTAAACGTATAAAGAAATAGAAATGAAGTTGCGACAGGTTTGCATACTAGTACTATGCTAGATTGTATAATCTGTCGCGATTTTTTAGGGTCTTCGTCAATGTAGTAGCTGCACATCTAAGAGTCGTAGCTAACATCTATGGTTGTGTCATCTTTTATATCATGTTAGATAGAACTGTTTGTATCTTAGTGATACTTATGCAGTAGTTATGTGTGGTTATATGGTATAATGAAAGATATGATGAAGGAGTGATGTCATGAAATTGTTAGCTATAGACTTAGATGATACGCTGTTACGTGATGATAATACCGTGTCTGATTATACAAAAGCAGTGCTAAAAAAAGCACAGGACAAGGGAATTGAGGTACTTATTGCAACAGGCCGTATGTACCAAACGGCATATCCGGTAGCACATCGTTTAGGCTTAGGTGATGTACCGATGGTACTGTATTCTGGCGGTGTCATCCAACGTGTAGAAAGTAAAGAACTCATTTGGGAACGAGCTATACCACCGGAGGTAGCGCGCAAAGTATTAGCCATCACGAAAGAGCATAATATCTATATTCAGTCCTATATTGATGACGAATTATTAGTGCACAGTGAAACAGAGTTTTCTCGTCTCTATGAAGAGATTACAGGTGCCAAGGCTGTGTACGTAGGAGATGCTATCTATGACCCTCAAAAGGGAACGAACAAACTATTAGTGGTGGAAGAGCCTGAACGTATGACAGAGGTGATTGCTATACTTTCCAAAGAAGTTGGCCACATGGTTGAGTTAGTTCGGTCCAAGGTGAATTTTCTAGAAATCGTGGCACCTCACGTGTCCAAAGGGGAAGCTTTGGCTTTCATGGGCGAGCAATTGGGCATCGGTTTAACAGATATGGTATCCTTTGGTAATTCAGAAAATGATATTTCTATGTTACAAGTAACAGGTCATTCCGTGGCAGTAGGGAATGCAGAGGAACATGTGAAGACAATTGCCAAAGAAGTATGCGACACAAATGAAAAAGATGGGGTCGCTAAATGGATTGAAGCGAATGTGTTATAAAATTTTGTAGGAGGGCCTCATGGAAGGGTTTCGTTTAATCATTGTGACCGGTATGTCCGGAGCAGGTAAAACACAAGTGATGCAAGTCTTGGAAGATATGGGATATTTCTGTATCGACAATATTCCTCCTGTGTTGATTCCTAAGTTTAGTGAAATTTGTCGTCAAAGTGCAGGCACTAAAGTGAGTCGAGTAGCCTTAGTGGTAGATATCCGCAGTCGTGAATTTTTTGATGATTTAAACAGTGCTTTAGATGATTTGACGGCTATGAGTGTGCCTTATGAAATTGTGTTCATGGAAGCTAGCGATGATACTTTGATTCGCCGGTATAAAGAAACACGTCGTAGTCACCCCTTGGCACCATCAGGTCGTATTAGTACAGGACTGTCACAAGAACGGGCACTCTTGGCGGATGTACGTAGCAAGGCGGATCATATTATCGACACCACAAACATGAAAACATCTGCCTTGAAATCATTTATGCGCCGTACTTTTAGCCACGTGAAAGAACAAACAGATGGCATGGCTATTACAGTGGTAAGTTTTGGATTTAAATTTGGCATGCCTAATGATGCGGATATGGTATGGGATGTGCGATTTTTGCCGAACCCATACTACATTCCCGAATATCGTCATAAATCGGGGCGCGTACCTGTGGTAAAAGAGTATATTCACTCCTTTGAAGTGACTGATGAATTTAAAAAGCATTTCTTTACTACACTGGATTTCCTTGTGCCAAACTATGAACAAGAGGGAAAAAGCCAATTTGTGGTAGCTGTAGGCTGTACAGGCGGTATGCATCGTAGCGTAGCAATGGCAGAGGCATTATATGCACATTTGAAAGAAAAAGGCTGTAATGTTTCTGTGGAACATCGTGATATGATGCGTAATCATGTAGAAGAAGATGTGAATCCACGTTCTAGATTAGACCTATAAAGAAAGGAGTGGGACGATTCTTTCGTCTCTCAAGCCTATGAAATATAATAATTGGATGCGCTGGTTTGCGCCAGGCATTAATATTAAGCGGTGGCTATTCCTATTTTCTTTAGGCACGATTTGGCTGGTAGTGGGTGTCCTTATGATGATGAACTACCAGTGGATTAGCAACTTTGAAGATATTTTCTTAGAATTTTTATTCCATCTTACAGGCTCCTATAACTATACGGTCATAGCCAGTCTTGGTTTAGCAGGTATTGTGGCGGGTATGGTAGCTATGTTGTGGGGGATACGTAAGCTCATTCAGACCATTGTGAATGCGATTTTGCCTAATACAGAAGATGGTGTGAGTGATTATATTTTTGAAAAAATTCGCTTAGGACAAGGACCAAAAATCGTAGTGATTGGTGGTGGTACAGGATTGTCTATGCTATTGCGAGGGCTAAAAAGTAAAACCACGAATTTAACCGCTATTGTTACAGTAGCAGACGATGGAGGTTCTTCTGGTCGGTTACGGGAAGATTTTCAAATGATTGCTCCTGGAGATTTACGCAACTGTTTAGTAGCATTAGCTGAAAAAGAAGGACTTATGGAAGAACTATTCCAGTATCGATTTACTAAAGGAGCAGAATTATCTGGCCATAGTTTTGGGAATTTATTCTTAACAGCAATGACTCAAGTGCTGAAAGATGATGTGGAAAAAGCCCTAGAAGCCTCTAGCAAGATCTTGCGAGTTCGGGGACGTGTTATTCCGTCATCTACAGAAGAAATCAAACTGATTGCTAAATTGACGGATGGTACCATCGTAGAAGGGGAAAGTAATATCCCTAATGCGGGTAAGCCAATTGCGAAGGTCTATACTGAGCCACATAGACCATCTCCTGTAGGAGCTGCCTTGCAAGCTATTGATGAAGCCGATGCCATCATTTTAGGCCCGGGCAGTTTATATACTTCGGTAATGCCGAACCTATTAATTGATAAGGTAGCGGATCACATTGCTAACTCTAAAGCGGCTAAGATTTATATTTGCAATGTGATGACGCAGCCAGGTGAAACAGATGGGTATACTGTGTCTGACCATGTGAAAGCCATTGAAGCACATAGTGAGGTGGGAATTATCGATACAGTTCTTGTGAATGATAACAGAATCCAAGATGCCACATTAGAACACTATAAACAAGCGGGGCAAGAACCAGTAGACGTAGATATGGATGTGTTGCAATCGATGGGGATTCGGACAGTTCGTGCAAATCTTGTAGATAGTCAAGATAAAGCGGTCCACAATTCTGAACGGTTAGCGAAAGTGGTCATGGATGTTGTCTTTGCTTTGCAGACGGATATTGAACCGCACATTTTAGAATATTACTTACAGCGAGAAGATCATTAAGTATGAAAGTAGAGCCTCTAGAGGCTCTATTTTCTAGTAGAAATAGTAAAGGAGAGGCTATGTCATTTGCAGAAGATGTAAAAAATGAATTGTGCCAATTTAAAACAGAAGATGCGTGGGCATCCAAGGTAGAGGCCTCTTGTTTATTACGGATGGGTGGGTCCATTTTACTAGGTATGCAAGGACGCGTAGGGGTACGTTTGGTGACGGCTAATAATGCAGTAGCTAGACGAGTGCTAGGAATTATTAAAGAACAGTATGATTTACCTACTTCTGTGCTAGTGCGTAAAGGGCTAAATCTACGCAAAAAGAACATGTATACGTTGACGGTAGAGCCTACAGAACAGAGTCGTCTTGCGTTAGAGGAGTTACAATTATGGCCTGTGGATGCTATGATTCCAGATGAATGGTTAAAAGACATGGAATCACGAAGAGCTTTTTTGCGAGGCGCTTTTTTGGGATGCGGGTCTGTTAATAAGCCACAAAGTGACTATCATTTGGAGTTTATGACTACAAAGGAAGACTTTGCAGATCAAATTATTCGTGTCTTAAAAATGTTCCGATTGCATGCTCGAAAGGTAGAGCGCAAAGAGGAGTTTGTAGTATATTTAAAGGAAGGGGATGCGGTGACCTCCTGTTTACAAATTATGGGAGCTCAATCAGCCCTGATGAATTTTGAAAATGTACGAATTATGAAAGATGTACGTAATACCATTAATCGTCAAGTAAACTGTGAAACAGCAAATCTACAAAAAACAGTGAATGCGGCAGTACGCCAACTCGATGCGATCCGTATTATTGATAAACATCAAGGCTTAGATTCCTTGCCAATTCGTCTTTATGAGGCAGCTATATTACGTCAAGAATTTCCGGATGGTAGTTTGCAAGAATTGGTAGATGCCTATGAAACAAAGTACAAACGAGAATTGACAAAATCTGGTATTGGACATCGTTTACGTAAATTAGAAGCCCTCGCCTTACAGTGGGAGCCAGAGGGGCTTACGATAGAATAGAGGTAGTATGAAATTAATGAATCGAATACAATGGAAACAATGGTTATTAGGGAGCATTTTAACAGTACTTGGGCTAGGCACTACGTATGGACAAGCACCGAGAACGGTAAATATTGATGAGTATACATTTACACCCTTAGAGGTAAAAACTGTTAAAGAGATAGATACTTTATTATTGTCCGATAGCCCAGAATATGTGAAAGAGCCTGGGATTGTAGGGGCAGGTACACTTCATGGGAAAAGTCGTATTTACTTTTATCATGTGAACGAACGAACAGAACCTATGAAAGTAGGTATTTTATTGGAAAATAAAGGAAATGCTCCAGCATTTGTAGAGATTGAACGAGCTATCTATGCGAAACCAAGTCCTGACTATTTTAAAGTGGGACGAGAGCTTTCGAAAAAAGAAGTGAATAGTACTGCATTAGATTTAGGTGCTTGGGCAAATGAAGGTGTAACGATTCCGGTTCGTTCTAAAGCATTACAACAAGAAATTAAAAAAGAAAAAGAGAGTCTTGCACAATCGAAGAAATTAAAGGCAAAAAAAATTGAAGAGGCAATTAAAAAGGATACTACATCAAGAACTATTTCATTAGTATCACACAATACTAGTGGTACAGAATTTGTATTACGCCCTGGGGAAGTACGACCTATTTTTACTGAGTTGGAAAAAGTACTGATGAAGCAAGATGATTTATTCAGTGGTATTATCGATTTTTCTACTACGGAACCAGTATATGCATCTGTGGCGGTGATGGAACCTAAGTCAACAGTTACGTATGGCTTGCCTTTATTGCCAATTCATCCTATAGATGAAGTAGAGTTACGGGGTACTTATGAAGGAATGCGTCGATTCCATGTGGTGGAACCGCAGTTTAATAGTGAGGCAGGTCCAGCTAGTTTTGAAATTGCAAATGATCGAGAAGATGCCTTTATTAGTGGTGTTGATGAGACTAGTAACAATAAGCTGGTGAAAAACAAAGGTAATTATGGTATTTCTAATGTATATGTGTTACGCACAGAAGGAAACACTCCCTATGCCTTGTATTTTAATCCATTAGGTGGTGCTTTTAGTGGCACATTCAGGATTACATCTTCTAAAGGTGTACGCACCTATGATGTGCCTGTAAAAGGTCCGTATTTGGGACATGAAACTATTTATGACACACAGCTATTAGATGTATTTGATAGACCAGAAGATTTACTATTAGAATACATGTCACCAGGGGCGTCTAATTTGCCTGTTAGATTTTTGTTGATTCCACAAATTTCGGAACATGAGAATACAGATGGTAAGACATCGCAGTATATTACTAATTTAGTGAATAAAATTTTAGGAAAATAATCAAGTTTTTATATAAATAATCTAAAAAGATATCTTGAATTAAACTGAATATAAATTATTTTATATGAACAATTATTCCTATTAATATGCGAAACTATGCAAATTGAAATTTCGCTGTTTAATTTAAAATAATCTAGATAGACAAAGTTTATATTGACAATCATTGCTATTTATAAATATAATGAGTGTTAGAAATGATACTCAGATTAAAGTAGGCGATGTAATTCGGCAAAAGAGGCCCATTTGTTAGTCGTATGAGACAGCAAATGGGCTTTTTTAGAGGAGAAAATATGAATCAAAATAGTATACATGCTGTAGAAAAGTTTAAACCAAAGGTGATGGATTTAGATTTGCTATCTAGTACAGAGATGGAACATGGAACCATCTATGAAATGAATACGCTCCAAGGCAAGGCCAAGATGCATAGTTATCTTGTGTTCAGTGGGGTAGAATTAACATTCCAAGAGGTGACCATGAAAGAAATCCGCCACCATGCAAAACCCTTAAAAGGTATGTTTGAAATTCATTATTGTAAAGAAGGGCGCATTGAATGTGCCTTTGATAATGGCAAGGTCTTATATATGGATGAAAATGATATTTCTGTAGGGTGGAAAGAGTCACCTAGCTATGTACACTCCACAAAGTTTCCTACCTCTTATTACAAAGGTATCAATTTATCTATTTATATCCCCAAGGCCCAAGAGATGGTGAATAAGTTCGTAGGACATGATCGGATTGATCTTCGTGACATATGTAATCGCTTTTGTCAGGATTTTGAATTTGGGTTTGTATGTCGTAGAGAATCTAGGCTTAGTGACATTTTTAAAAGTTTATATGATCTTCCCGATGAAGTGATGCCACAGTTATTTCAATTGAAATGTATGGAAATCATATTGTTATTAAGCACCATCGCATCAGATGATGATTGCTGTATGCCATATTTTGAACGAAAACATGTGGAAAGTGTGAAACGTATGCACGAATTTTTGATGAAAAATTTGCACAAAAAACCGACTATTGAAGAATTGGCAAAAGCATATGGATTAGCACCGACAGCATTGAAAAAATGTTTCAAAGGGATTTATGGTAGTAGCATTCATCAATATATTAAGCATATGCGGATAAAGGAGGCGGCAAAGGATTTAACTAATACAGATGATAGTATTCTCAGCATAGCTAACCGATATGGCTATGAAAATGCTAGTAAGTTTGCAGAAGCATTTCGGGTTATTATGGGACATAAACCTAGTGAATATAGGAAAATAAATAAAATGTCGGAATGGATTAAGTAGAAGCTATTTAGAGTAGATTTGAAATTATTAAATTTGATATTATAAGTATAAGCTGATAAAAATTATCATATTTTTTTAATGGAGGTAATAATATGGACAGCCTTTTATACATTGTACATTTATTTAACAGCGGTGGATTAGTAATGTATCCATTGGTTATTTTGTCAATCATTGTAATCGCAATTGGAATTGAGCGTTATACGTATTTCAAAGCTAATACAGCATTGTTAAAAGAATTCAGCCATGATGTATATTTTGCAGTAAAAGAAAATGATTGGGCGAAAGCGAAAGAGTTATGTGAGGCAAATCAAACGGCAACTGGTCGTATCTTGAATGCAGGATTAACATACTCAAAAAACGAAACAAGTATGAAAAATGCGTTTTCTGAACAAATGATGATTGAAGCCTCTCATTTAAAAATTCATTTGGACTACTTAAGCGCTATCGTAACAATTTCTCCGTTATTAGGTTTATTAGGTACAGTATCTGGTATGATTGGCACGTTCAGTGTATTGGATAATGGTGCTGGTGCATCCGCTATTTCTGGCGGCGTTGGTGAAGCCTTGATTGCCACAGCAACTGGTTTGTTAGTGGCTATCTTATCATTCTGTGTGTACACATACTTCAGTCATCGTATGGATGCAATTATCAATGATACAGAAACTTTATCTGTAGTGTTATTAAATGGTATGAAAGAACAATGGAGTGATTCTCATGTTTCAAAATAGTCGATTAAAAATGAAACCTGAGTTCATGATTGTGCCAATGATCGATATCATTTTCTTCTTACTGGTTTTCTTCATGATGAACAGTATTGAAACGGTGGCACAAAAGTCCTTGGGTGTACAATTACCGCAAGCACAATCAGCAACACAAGTCAAACAAAGTCCTATCATTCTTACATTGGATAAAGAAGGACATATCTTGATTGACTCTAAACCATATAGTATCGATGAAGCTCGTAACTATATTACAAGCAAAATTGGAGAAAATCCAAATACAGCGGTACTATTACAAGCAGATAAAAATACGCAACATGGATTCGTGGTTGCCATTATGGATATGCTAAAAACGATTGGGGTTAAGAAGTTCTCAATTGCTGCTAGCTAGAAAGGATGACACATGGAACAATATATTTCCTGGAAAAAATCCTACATAATCTCTATTGTAATCCACATTGTCCTAGCTGTTGTGTTAGGTATTGCTTTAGTATCCGTAGTAGAGCATAAACAAACCGAAAATGCTTTTGAAATTGACATGTCTATTTCCGACGATTTAAAAGCATCCGCAGGTGGTGGTGGCGGTGGCGGTGGAGTATCCTTCCCTCAACCACTTTCACAAGAAGTTGTACAAGCTAAAGTACAAGCAGCGCAACAAAGCTTATCATCTCCGGTGCCAGTTGATGATGCTGTGAATGTGCCAACATCTACCAATGCAGCGACAGGTGCAAGTGATGGAACATCTACAAACCAAGGTACCGGTGGTGGATCTGGTGGCGGTAACGGCAACGGAAGCGGCACTGGCGATGGAGATGGAGTAGGCTCTGGCAGTGGCGGTGGTTCTGGCTCTGGTAGCGGTGGTGGCAATGGAGATGGCGTTGGTACAACATCTGGCAATGCACCATTTGACTGGGCAGGATTTGTAGCTACTGTACAAGCCAATGCACAAGGTACGTACCCTCCAATGGCAGTAAAACGTAACTTACAAGGTAGTGTTACAGTTAGCGTAACCATTGATGCGAGCGGTAATATTGCCTCTGTTTCGGCAGGTGGCGGGCCTGGTATTTTAAACAGTCATACCCAAGATGTTGTCTATGGCATAGGCAATTATCCAAATGGTAGTGGCTCATCAGTATCAAATACATTCACTGTGTACTATACTTTGAATGGTGACTAGTGCAAAGGCACAAGAAATAATTCAGGAGGAATTATGGATTTAAAAACTTTATTTGACTCCATGTCGGAGGAACAACGTAATATTCAACTTGGTTTTGATACAGCAACGCCGTTGACACATGCTTTTACAAGCAAACGTGCAGTACATGCTGGTCTAAGTGGTCGTCCTTTAGAAAAGGATGAGGCACAACGTGTATGGAATGAATTAATGCAACAACCGCCTGTTCCAGGACAAATGCAAACGGCATATATTCATATACCATTCTGTCAAACTAAATGTACTTACTGCGGGTTCTATCAACATGCTACGAATCAAGATGCAGAAGATAAATATGTAGATATGTTATTGAAAGAAATGCAAATGGCTGCCGATCAACCACGGTTCCGTGATGGTTTGATTCACACTATCTTTATTGGTGGTGGTACGCCAACATCATTATCTGCTAATAATGCAAAACGCATGTTGTCTGCCATCCAAGAATATTTCCCGTTGGCCAATGACTATGAGTTGACATTAGAAGGTCGTATTCACGACTTGGTGCCTGAAAAAATGGATGTATGGATGAGCCATGGTGTCAACCGTATGTCTTTAGGGGTACAGTCTTTCCATACTCACGTACGACGTCAATTGGGACGTTTAGATGATCAAGATACAGTATTGTCTCGATTAGAACAATTAAAAGCATATCAACAATGTTCTGTAATTGTGGATTTAATTTACGGTTTACCAGATCAAACGATGGATGTGTGGATGGAAGACTTAAAAATTCTTGAACAATCCGCAGCAGATGGTATGGACTTGTATCAATTAAATGTGTTTGAAAATAGTGATTTACAAAGCTTAATTGAACGCGGTAAAGTAAGCCCAGCAGCTACCACTAAAGAACAAGCATTAATGTATGAGGCAGCTGTAAAATACTTGATGAAACGTGATTTTACACGTTTAAGTGCAGCTCATTGGAGTCGTGCACCGCGTGAACGCTCTATGTACAACACTATGGCGAAAGCGGGATACCCAATGTATCCATTTGGTTGTGGTGCTGGTGGTAATTTAGGTGGATACATGACAATGTTACACCGTGTATTGCCTCCATATGAGGCTCTTGTAGAAGAAGGTAAAAAACCATTTATGGTTCTCATGAAACAATCTGAACTACAAGAATTCTCTAATTATGTAATCAGTTCCTTGGAACGAGGTGTTTTAAATCTAGACACTTTGATCGAAATGGATTCAAAATTAGAGGACTTACGTTGGTTGCTTGATACTTGGGTAACTCGTGGTTTGATGGAATATAATGGCGTATTATATCGCTTAACAACGGCTGGTGGATTCTGGAATGTCAATATTACACAAACCGTTATTGAATGTGTTCAGTACATCTTAACGGGTGAAAGCACATTGTTACATGAAAATATTGCGGCTCAAAACCATGGTGGTAGACCAAAAGATCATCCACATGTAGGTGGTGGTCATCCTGAAGGTGTGGCGAAACATCCACAGGGAGCAGGCGGTCATCCAGCAGGTGTTCCAAAAGGACATCCAGAAGGAGTACCAATGGGAGGACATCCAGCGGGCGTGGCGAAACATCCACACGGAGCAGGTGGTCATCCAGCAGGCGTTCCGAAAGGACATCCGGAAGGAGTACCGATGGGAGGACACCCAGCAGGCGTGCATAAACACCCACATGGGGCAGGCGGACATCCAGCGGGCATTCCAAAAGGGCATCCTACAGATATGGAAACTACACGTGCTCATGGCACAGTAGGACATAGTCCATTTAAGAAAAATATTTAGGTAGTATCTATTACAGGTGAACTCCTACACACCTTACCAAACCAAACAATATAGTTTCCTGTAATAGTTCTATAGCCACTCATAGAGTGGAATCAGGTATACCAGGTCAAAGTTGGTAGGCTGCATCATACTATAGTACGTTTAAAATCACTTCAGTAATAAGAGTGCAGTATCCGCAGGCAATGCCTGCGGATGTATATCTGATAAAGGAACATTGTGCCTTAGGCTACAATGTTAGATACAAAAATAATGATATACTATTTATAGTATTTATATGTTATGTAAAAGGAGCGCACTTCCTAGAAGTGTGGAAAATGAATGAAAGCAATCGTAGTTTACTCAAGCCGTACAGGCAATACAAAATTAGTAGCAGAAGCTATGGCAAGTGCTTTGCCTGCTGGTACACCATGTGTATCTGTGAAAGAAGTTCCAGCTGATTTAGCATCTTACGATGTAGTATTTATGGGTTTCTGGGCAGACCAAGGTAACGCTGATAAAGCGGCACAAGCAGTACTTAAAGAAATCACAAATGAAAAAGTAGCTTTATTCTGTACTTTAGGGGTTCCTCCAGTATCTCCTCATGCACAAGAAACTGTAGAAGCAGCTGCGAAATTGTTACCAAATGGTCAAACACCAGTAGGTTACTTCAAATGCCAAGGTAAAGTAGATCCGAAAGTAATCGAAATGATGTACAAAATGTTCCCAGAAGGCCATAACCATGGTAAAAGCCCTGAACGTGATGCACGTCATGCACAAGCTGCATCTCATCCAGATGAAAACGACTTAGCTAATGCAAAAGCATTTGTTGAAGAAGTTATTGCTAAATTATAAGTTTTCTACCTATGTAATAGGTTGCAATATAATAACACTCCGAAAAAGACTGCCAGAAATGGCGGTCTTTTTCATTCGAGGCGATAAGCTCTGATATGGAGTATGGGCTAGAAATTTTTATGATTATTCTGAATAAGATTTTCCTGTTAGTAAGCAATGCTTTTAACTATAAGTGATATGATAGACCTATAAAAAAAGCGGGAAATTTTGTATAATTAAGATATGTTTTATTATTCCTTTGAAAGGGGGATCTTTATGCTAGTTTTGTCGGGAATAGTTATTATGATTTTGGGGTTAGCATTTCGATTCAATGCACTGCTTGTCATTTTGCTAGCAGGTATTGTCACAGGTCTAGTTGGTGGTGTAGGATTTCGAGAAACAATAGCTGCTATAGGAAAAGCATTTGTAACTAATCGATATATGTCTTTATTTATACTGATTTTACCAGTAGTAGGGATTATGGAACGTCATGGCTTAAGAGAACGTGCGGGATATTTAATCGGTAAAATTAATGCAGCAACTGCGGGAAGAATATGCATGCTTTATATGTTAATAAGACAAGTAACGGTAGCATTTGGTATTTCCTTAGCAGGAATGCCTGCGTTTGTTAGACCTCTTATTGCTCCAATGGCTGAAGCCGCTGCATTACATGGACAAGAAGTTTCACAAGAGACAATTGATAAAATCAGAGCAATGGCGGCTTCTGCTGATAATATTGGAAACTTTTTTGGCCAAAATATTTTTATTGCGGCAGGAGGAATATTATTGATAAAAGGAGTTATGGAACAGGCTGGTATTACAATCAATTTAGCAGAAATGATTTTATATTGTATTCCAACAGCCATTACTGCATATATTCTAGCGAGTATTAGATATATCCTTTTTGATAAAAAAGTTAAAGATTTAATTGCTAAAGATACGTTAAGTATATAGAGGGGGTGTATGTATGGAGTTGTTTGGATTACCTGCATTAGAAATTGTTTATATATTAACAGGAATAGTGTTAACTATTGTTGCTATACAATCCTTTAATGATAAAGAAAATACAAAACGTGTAGGAACAGGATTATTTTGGTTAACCTATGCTATTAGTTTTATGTTTGGAAAGTATATACCAGATGAAATTAATGGATGGATGGTAATTTTTATGGCAGCTATAGTGGCTACTAAGCAGTTGGGGAAAGGTTTTTATAATGAATCTTCTACAGAAATGAAGCTGTCTGAGTCTAAAAGAATTGGCAATGCCATTTTTGTGCCAGCATTGTTAGTCGGTGTTGTTACATTTTTAGTTGGAATCTTTACTAAACTAGGTGCTTTAGTAGGACTTGGTATTGCTGCGATGGTTGCTCTATTTGTAGCAGTGTTTTTAACACGAGTATCAGTACATCAAGGATTTAATGAAGGTCGTCGCCTGATAGATGCAATTGGGTGGACAGCTATTTTATCACAATTGCTAGCAGCATTGGGTTATGTTTTTGGTATTGCTGGCGTAGGCAAGGTTATTGCTACAGGAATATCAAGTGTAATCCCAGTTGATAATGTTTTTGCGGTCGTGGCTACATATTGCCTTGGTATGGCACTATTTACAATTGTTATGGGAAATGCATTTGCGGCTTTTGCAATGATGACAACGGGTATTGGAATACCTATGTTAATTAATATGCATAATGCAAATCCTGCAATGATAGGGCCAATTGCTATGCTTGCAGGGTATTGTGGAACATTATTGACACCAATGGCAGCAAATTTTAATATTGTGCCAACGGCTTTATTAGAAATGAAGGACCAATATGGGGTTATTAAGGCGCAATGGCCTGTAGCAGTATCTTTATTAGTATTTAACATATTACTTATGTATTATTTCATGGTATTCTAAAGTAATATAATAAAAATAAATACCTGTATAGTCATATTAAGAGGCGGTTAATAATGAAAACAATCTTAGTAACAGGGTTTGATCCATTTGGTGGAGAAGCTATAAACCCAGCTTGGGAAGCTGTTAAAGAATTAGAAGGATATATGGTAAACGACTATAAAGTTGTTACAAAAATGGTGCCAACAGTTCGATATGATAGTGTAAATGCTGTAAAACAAGCTGTTGAAGAGCATCATCCAGAAGCAATTATGTTAGTAGGTCAAGCTGGTGGAAGACCAGATATTACGGTAGAAAGAATTGCTATTAATATAGATGACTTCCGCATTGCAGATAATAAAGGTAACCAACCTAAAGATGAATTTATTGTAGAAGGTGGAGCTCCAGCTTATTTTGCCACATTGCCGATTAAAGATATGGTTAGTGGTTTACAACATCAAGGAATTCCAGCTAGTATTTCAAATACCGCAGGTACCTTTGTTTGCAATCATATTTTTTATGGTGTAGCACATGAAGTTGCCAATACGAATATTCGTTGTGGATTTGTACATATACCATATTTGCCAGAACAAGTAGTAACTAAGCCGGGTCAACCAAGTATGGCTAAAAATATTGTTGTAGAAGGGTTACAATCTATGGTCAATACAATTTGCAGTGGAAAAAGATATGAAATAATAGATCCTGTGGATTATGTAATTCCACATGATTAGTTATAAGTAATAAAACTTTTAAAATGAATGTGAGGATTTATGCATATGAGCATAATCCCACATTTATTTTTTAAATAATTACATTTAATGATTATTATGGCAATAGATGTATATGCAAGTATGATAATTCGGAGCTTGAGCATAAGGTGGATATATGAAGTTAATTAAACAGAATAAGAGAACATCAATTTTACTAGGTGCAGCATTTCTTATGGCAACTTCATCTATCGGACCAGGATTTATGTTGCAGACAGCAGCATTCACAGCTGAACTTAAAGCGGAATTTGGCTTTGCAATTGTATTATCGATTATTTTTTCTATTATTGCTCAGCTTAATGTGTGGACAATTATTAGTGTATCAGATAAGCGAGGACAAGATATTGCTAATCAAATATTACCAGGACTTGGCTATGTAGTTGCATTCTTGGTAGCCTTAGGTGGATTAGTTTTTAATATAGGAAATATTGGCGGAGCATCGATGGCACTCCATATTGTAGCTGGAATTGACATTAATATAGGTGCAGCTATAAGTGGAATTATTACTATGCTTCTCTTTATATTGCCTAAAGCCGAGAATATTCTTGATGGAACTTCTAAAATGCTGGGTATGGTAATGATAGCTCTGATTGGATTTATTGCGTACTCTACGCATCCACCGGTAAAATTGGCTATTACACATACGATTATGCCAGACTATATTCCTTGGTTAGCTACCTTGACATTGATTGGTGGAACGGTTGGTGGATATATTACTTTTTCCGGCGGACATCGACTTATAGATGCTAATATTACAGGAAAAGAAAATTTACATCATGTACGCCAATCTGCCTTCTGGGGAATACTAATAGATGCTTTTGTTAGAGTTTTATTGTTTTTAGCTGTTTTAGGAGTGGTGACATCAGGCGCGATATTAGATCCTAAGGATCCAATAGGAAGCACATTTTTAATAGCTGCAGGTTCATTTGGGTACATGATTTTTGGAATTATATTTTTATGCGCATCTTTGACTTCTATTTTAGGCGCTGCATATACTTCTATTTCTTTTTGTAAAACCCTATTTCCTATAATAAATAAATATGAAAAAAGTGTTATTATGCTCTTTATTGCGATCTCAACGTTTATTTTAATTTTTATAGGAAAGCCAGTATCATTAATGATTGTAGCAGGTACAGTAAATGGATTTATCTTACCAATCACATTATCTGTTATGTTGATTGCTACTCGTAGAAAGGATATAGTCGGAGACTATTTACATCCAAAAGTCTTATATTATCTAGGTTGGGTTGTTGTTTTAATTACAGCCTATATTGCAGTAATATCTGTGCATAGTATTTTTAAATTATTTTGATTTTTTGAGATCAAAAATACTATTTTGTAAATTAATTAATCATTTTGTATTTTCCTGTTAGCATAGTAAAAGTAACAGAAATATCTTGACGTATAAGCGTCCTTGCTTTATAATACTTATAAGCTTAATGAATCGGTACGAGAGACCGAAGAGCGTAATTTGAACCTTTTAAATTAGTCCTGTGAGGCTAGTAAGGGAACGTAGTAGGAGTCTTTACCTATATCTATAGGTGTACTCTATAATAGAATCACTATAACTATGCGACCTCTTGCCTTACGGCAAGGGGTCTTTTTGCGTGTAATAGAAGTACTACAAAGGAGGCTATGATGGGAGAAATCAGCTTAAAAGGTAAGCACCTATTAGGACTGCAAGGTCGGTCAAAAGAAGAAATTGAACTCATTTTACGTGTAGCTAAAAAAATGAAAAAAATTGTTTTATCGGACAATAAGAAACATCCATTATTAAAAGGCAAATCTATTATTAACTTGTTTATGGAGAATAGTACACGTACAAGAAGTTCTTTTGAGTTAGCAGGTAAATATTTAGGGGCTGATGTCATCAACATTTCCAAGAGCGGTAGCTCTATGGCAAAAGGGGAAAGTTTCCGTGACACATTATTAACGATGTCTTATATGGGAACAGACGCCATCGTAATGCGCTCTAGTGAAGAAGGAGCTCCTTTATATGCCACAAAATGTGTGGATCCAATTATTATCAATGCTGGTGATGGAGCTCATGAGCATCCAACACAAGCCTTATTAGATATGTACTCTATCTTAGAACATAAACCTACATTAGAAGGTTTAAAAGTAGTTATCATAGGCGATATCATGCACAGCCGTGTAGCGCGCTCCAATATTTATGGATTAAAAACAATGGGTGCTGACGTGCATCTAGCTGGTCCACGTACGTTAGTATACCCAGAACTAGAAAAATTGGGTGTTACAGTTCATCATGATGTACGTGAAGCTGTGAAAGATGCAGATGTGGTAAACGTATTGCGTATCCAATTAGAACGGATTCACTCCGCGTTATACCCAAGTAATCGTGAATATGCACGTATCTTTGGGATTAATAAATCTGTGTTAGAAAATGCAAAAGATGATGTATTAGTATTGCATCCAGGACCAATGAATAGAGGGCTTGAAATTGCGCCAGATGTGGCGTATGGTGATGCATCAGTAATCCAAGAACAGGTGCGTAATGGTGTAGCCATCCGTATGGCGATTTTATACTTAACAATTATCGGAGGTGACGGTAGTGAGCTTGCTGATTAAAAATGGTACGGTAGTTAACCCGGCAAAAGGACAACATGAAGTAGCAGATATTCTTGTAGAAAATGGTGTAATTGCAGCAATTGGACAAAATTTACAAGCGAATCAAGCAGAGGTATACGATGCAACAGGTCTTATCGTAGCTCCTGGATTAATTGACATTCACACGCATTTGCGTGAACCAGGTCAAGAAGCAAAAGAAGACTTTCACAGTGGTACACAAGCGGCAGCAGCAGGTGGATTTACACGTGTTGTAACTATGGCAAATACAAACCCTGTTGTGGATAACGCTCCACTAGTACGTGGATTGCGTAAACAAGCGGAATTGACAGGGGTTGTAAAAGTAGATTTTATGGGCGCTGTGTCTAAAGGCTTGCAAGGAAAAGAACTTGCAGAAATGGGTGATATGGCAGAAGCTGGTGTAGTAGGTTTCTCCGATGACGGACATTATGTAGAAAGTGCTGCTTTCATGCGTCGTGCTTTAGAATATTCATCCATGTTTGGAAAAATGGTTGTAGACCATGCAGAAGAATGTAGCTTAACTTGTGAAGGTCACATGCATGAAGGTATCGTTTCCTATGAAATGGGTGTAAAAGGTCGCCCAGCTGTGGCAGAAGATTTAGCGGTAGCTCGTGATATTATGCTAGCAGAAATGACTGGTGGACATATCCATATTGCACATGTGAGTACAAAAGAAGCTGTCGATCAAGTACGCCGTGCGAAAGCAAAAGGAATCAAAGTAACTTGTGAAGTAACAAGCCAACATTTAGTATTCACAGATGAATATTTACGAGATTATAATCCAGACTTTAAAATGGCTCCGCCAATTCGTTCTGAAGATCATCGCCAAGCGTTGTTAGAAGCATTACAAGATGGCACAATTGATGCAATAATTACGGACCATGCACCACATGCGTACGAAGAAAAAGATGTGGAATTCTGCTGTGCAGCGAATGGTTTCACAGGATTGGAAACATCCTTTGCGGCAGTAATTACACATGTATTAAAAACAGGTATCCTCACAATTGATGAAATCATCAATTTAATGAGTACTAAACCAGCTCAATTAATCGGAGTAGACGGAGGCGTACTTGAAGTAGGAAAACCTGCGGATATCTCAGTCCTTTCTTTAGATGAAACTTGGACTGTAGATAGAAATAAATTCTACACTCGTGGTAAATCATGTCCATTTGATGGTATGACAGTCACTGGTAGAGCAAAATTAACAGTAGTAGATGGACAAGTTGTAATGAAAGACGGGGTTGTAATCGGGTGACAGGAAAACTGGTATTAGAAAATGGAACTATCTTTGAGGGCACATTGCTGGGGGGCATGCCAATCGTTGGCGAAGTAGTGTTTAATACAGGGATGACGGGATATCAAGAGATTTTAACAGATCCGTCATATGCAGATCAAATTATTACTTTAACTTACCCATTAGTAGGCAATTATGGTGTCACACGTGAGGTAGATCAATCTTCTAAGCCCTATTGCAAGGCAATGATTGTAGGAGAATTGTGTACGTTCCCTAGTAATTGGCAAAATGAGGGGACATTTGAGGAATATATGAGAAGCCATGGTATTCCATGTTTATACAATGTGGATACACGTGCAATTACACGTGCTATCCGCAGCCATGGCGTGATGAAAGGGGTTATTTGCCCAACAGATACACCACAAGAGAAAATCGATGCTTTATTAGCGCAACTACTAGCGACAGATCACATTATGCGTGTTACCACAAAATGGGAAGGTCGCCGTGGTCAAGATACAGCTGAGTTTCATGTAGCCGTGTACGATTTTGGTGTGAAAGAAAATATTCTTCAATCTTTGGAAAACGAAGGGTGTCGATTGACAATTTTCCCAGCTCATACAAAAGCTGAAACAGTGATGGCTTGCAATCCTGATGGAATCTTCTTGTCCAATGGACCGGGAGACCCGAAAGACGTACCTGAAATTGTTGAAGAAATAAAAAAATTAGTAGGCCAAAAACCTATTTTTGGTATTTGCATGGGACATCAACTGATTGCTCGTGCATTTGGTGGTGAAACGTATAAGTTGCGTTTTGGTCATCGTGGATCTAACCATCCAGTAAAAGATTTAGATACGAATCGTGTTCATATTACCTCTCAAAATCATGGTTATGCAGTTGATGAAGCAAGCCTAGAGGGTTCTGGATTGCGCGTATCCCATCGCAGTGTGAATGATGGTACTGTAGAAGGATTAGTGCATAGTGAATTGCCGATTATGTCGGTACAATATCATCCAGAAGCGTCTCCGGGTCCGACTGATAATGTATATTTGTTTGAACGTTTTAAAACATTGATGAGAAGAGGTTAATGATGGAAAAGAAAAAAGTTCTTGTAATTGGTTCTGGTCCAATTATTATCGGGCAGGCAGCTGAGTTTGATTATGCAGGCACACAGGCTTGTCAATCTCTTCGTGAAGAAGGTTATGAAGTTGTATTAGTGAACTCCAATCCGGCTACTATCATGACAGACCGTGATATTGCGGACCGTGTTTATATTGAACCGATTTCTTTGGAGTTTGTTACAGAGATTATCCGTAAAGAACGCCCATATGGTGTGTTGGCTACATTAGGTGGACAAGTTGGTCTCAATATGGCGGTAGAACTGTCAGAGGCAGGAGTCCTTAAGGAGTATAATGTAAAATTATTGGGTACTACTTTAGAGGCTATCAAACAAGCGGAAGACCGTGAATTGTTTAAAGAGGCAATGAAACGTATCAACCAACCTGTGCCAGAATCTGATATTTTCAGTGATGTGGCGGAGGCAGTGGATTTTGCCAATCGTATTGGATACCCTATCATCATCCGTCCTGCCTATACACTAGGTGGCACAGGCGGCGGTATTGCTCATAACGAAGAAGAAATGTACATGATTGCTCTTCGTGGCATCAAGCTTAGTCCAATCCATCAAATTCTTGTAGAACGATCTGTAGCTGGTTGGAAAGAAATCGAATACGAAGTGATGCGTGACCGCGCAGATAACTGTATCATTGTATGTAATATGGAAAACATTGACCCAGTAGGGGTTCATACAGGTGATTCGGTGGTAGTAGCACCATCTCAAACCTTGAATGATACACAGTACCAAATGTTGCGCACTGCCTCTGTGGATATCATTCGCTATCTTAAAATTGAAGGCGGTTGCAATGTGCAATATGCCTTAGATCCATATAGCAATCAATATTATGTAATCGAAGTAAATCCACGTGTGTCTCGCTCTTCTGCATTAGCCTCTAAAGCAACGGGATATCCCATTGCTAAGGTAGCGGCGAAGGTTGCTATCGGCATGACCTTAGATGAAATTACAAATGCTGTTACAGGAGAAACAAAAGCGTGCTTTGAACCATCCTTGGACTATGTGGTAACAAAATTTCCTCGTTGGCCATTTGAAAAATTTAATTTGGCGGATCGTACGTTGGGAACACAAATGAAAGCCACTGGCGAAGTTATGGCTATCGACAGAACCTTAGAAGGTTCTCTATTAAAAGCCATTCGTTCTTTAGAAATTGGATTAGATCATATTGAACTGAAAAAGATTGCTCATGAAACGCCTGAGCAACTGATTGAACGATTACAATTAGTGGATGATGAACGTCTCTATGTCATCGCTCAAGCTCTTCGTGTGGGTATTAGTGTAGAGAAAATCTGCTATATTACAAAAATAAATTCTTTCTTCATCAATAAAATTAAAAATATTATATTAGTAGAAAAAGATTTGGCTACTAATGGTGTAACAGAAACAAATTTAAAAACTGCGAAGCGTTACTCTTTCCCAGACAAAGTCATTGCTAGATATGCAAATTGTAGTGCAGAAGACGTATTGGCAAAACGCAATGAATGGAATATTCATCCAACCTATAAATACGTAGATACCTGTGCCGCAGAATTTGAAGCGCACACACCATATTATTACAGTGCCTATGCCACAGAAGATGAAGTAGTACCACGTGGTGAAAACAGCGTTATCGTTCTTGGTTCCGGTCCAATTCGTATCGGACAAGGGGTAGAATTTGATTATTGCTCTGTTCATTCCTCTTGGGCATTGCGTAAAGCGGGCATGAAATCCATCATTATTAACAATAACCCAGAGACAGTAAGTACAGATTTTGATACATCTGATAGCTTATACTTTGAACCGTTGACAGTAGATGATGTGATGGAAATTATCCGCAAGGAGAAGCCGGTAGGGGTTATCGCTCAGTTTGGTGGACAAACAGCCATTAACTTAGCAGGACCGTTGGCTGCACGGGGTGTAAACATTCTAGGTACATCTGTAGACAGCATCGATATGGCAGAAGACCGTGAACGTTTCGATGAATTATTGGCAAAATTGGAAATTCCTCGTCCAGTAGGGGCGTTGGTGACTAGCGATGAAGAAGCCTTAGAAGCAGCAAAACGCTTACAATATCCATTGATTGTCCGTCCGTCTTATGTACTAGGTGGTCGTGCTATGGAAATTGTATATAATGACCAAGAATTAGATCGTTATATGAAAGAAGCTGTAGTAGCATCGAAAGATCACCCAGTGTTAATCGACCGCTACATGGTAGGCATGGAAGTAGAAGTAGATGCGATTTCTGATGGTATCGATGTATGCATTCCGGGTATTATGGAACAAGTGGAACGAGCAGGGGTACACTCTGGTGATTCTATTGCGGTATATCCAGCACAACATTTGTCGGAAGAGTTGACGAATCAAATCGTAGATTATACTCGTCGCATTGCTCAAGGGTTGCAGGTAAAAGGGGTACTCAATATCCAATATATTGTGGTTAATGATGAGTTACATGTTATCGAAGTGAACCCTCGTTCTAGCCGTACAGTGCCTTTCATTAGTAAAGTAACTGGTATCAACATGGTGGAGTATGCAACACGAATTGCTTTAGGAGAAACCTTGGAAAGCTTGGGATTACCAACTGGATTAGTGCCAGCCCGTCCACATGTGGCTGTAAAAGCACCAGTATTCTCCTTCTCAAAAATGGGGTTGGTAGAAATTGCACTAGGACCAGAAATGAAATCTACTGGAGAAGTAATGGGAATTGGCCGTACTTATGCAGATGCCTTGTTCAAAGCGATTCACGGAGCCAATATGCGCATTCCAGATAAAGGCAATATTTTGATGACCGTAGCCGATCGTGATAAAGAAGAAGCAGCCCGTTTGGCAAAAGGTTTTATCGAATTGGGGTACCACATTCAAGCTACAGGTGGTACTGGTCGTTATTTCACAGAACACGGTGTAGATTGCACTATAGTGAATAAGCTATCTGAAGGTAGTCCAAACTGTGCAGATGCTATTCGTGAAGGTAAAGTAGATTTGATGCTAAATACCCTAACCTATGGTAAACAACCAGAACGAGAGGGATTCCAATTGCGTCGTTTAGCTGTAGAAATGGGCGTACCATGCTTAACATCTTTGGATACAGCTCGTGAAGTATTACATGTTGTAGCTAGTCGAGCTACCGCAGGTGATGCTATTACAGTGGATGCAGTGCAAGATTATGAAATGGAGTAATCATAAATGAGTGGATATGTAGAAATGGGTCGAGTGATTCATAACACCCAAATAGGCAGTGATGTATGGAGACTATCCGTATATGCACCCAAACAAGCAAAAGAGGCACAACTAGGACAGTTTTGCAATGTTCGCGTCACAGGGGGCACAGCTCCCTTGTTGCGCAGACCTATCAGTTATGCCGGCTTTGATGCCGAAGCAGGTACCATCGACTTATTATATCGTGTGGTAGGTAAAGGTACAGAGATTATGACTCAGCTACGAGAAGGGGATACCTTAGATTGCTTGGGACCATTAGGTCAAGCTTTTACCACTGCAGACCGCATGTTATTAGTGGGTGGTGGTGTTGGAATTGCGCCTATGCTATGTATCGCTGATCGGTTACAACCAGGTCAAGAGGCTCATGTGATATTAGGATTCCGTAATGCAAGTGAATCATTTTGGGCTGATTTATTTAAAGATAGTCCTGTGACTGTACACATCACCACAGATGATGGCTCACTGGGTACTAAAGGATATCCTACGTCTGTGATGGAAACGCTGATGAAAGAAGAGCAGTTTGATGCGGTCTTGACATGTGGTCCTACACCAATGATGAAAGGGGTAGCCGCTGTAGCTCAACAAATGGGAGTGCCTTGCCAAGTGTCCTTAGAGGAACGCATGGGTTGTGGTACCGGTGGTTGCGTAGGCTGTGCATGCCAAGGTAAAAGTGGCACACGATATAAAGTGTGTAAAGATGGTCCTGTATTCCCTGCTGAGGAGGTGTTTTTCTAATGGCTACTGTAGATCCTAAATTAGCAGTAGAGTTCTGTGGTATCTCCATGAAAAATCCTATTGTAGCAGCATCGGGCACTTTTGGGTTCGGATTGGAATATGATGGATATTTAGACCTTGATACAGAGGTAGGGGCGATTTCTGTAAAAGGTTTAACACCTACTCCTCGACCTGGTAATGCTGGTGTACGTATCGCTGAAACACCATCTGGGGTGTTGAACTGTATCGGATTAGAAAATCCAGGAGCAGAAGCGTTCGTAGCAGATATATTACCAAATTTAAAACAATATGATGTGCCAATTTTTGCGAATATCTCTGGTAATACACTGGAAGAGTACGAATATATGGCAAAAACATTGACCGTCGAAGGGATAGCAGCCTTAGAGGTCAACATTAGTTGTCCTAATGTAAAATGCGGAGGTATGGCATTTGGTGTGCAGGCGGAGAGTGCGGCTGCTGTATGTAAAGCGGTAAAAGGGCATACAGATTTGCCAGTAATTATGAAGTTATCACCCAATGTAACAGATATCGTAGAGATTGCTCGTGCTGTAGAAGCGGCAGGTGCAGATGGTATCAGTATGATTAATACCCTATTAGGGATGTCTGTAGATCTACGGACTCGTAAACCATTATTGGGGAATATCTATGGCGGTTTATCTGGTCCAGCTGTGAAACCAGTGGCATTGCGCTTAACACATCAAGTGGCACAAGCTATTGAAATCCCAATTATGGGGGGCGGCGGCATCATGACTGGTGAAGATGCCTTAGAATTTATGCTAGTAGGATCTGATATCGTGTCTGTGGGGACGGCAACGATGGTAGATCCACGAGCTATTGGCATCATCGCTAGTGAAATGAGCGCTTATTGTGAAAGCCAACATATCGATCATGTGTCGAACTTAGTTGGTGGTATTATTATGCCTTAATAAGAGAAAATGTATATCTCCTGTAATAGGTTTATAGTGTCAGCAATACATCTAAAATCAGAGTGGTTATCAGGAAATATATCGATACAGGGAAAGCCTTAAAGAAGAGAACTTTGAATACAATACAGAAAAGGACTGTTCCAGTGAAAGAGACACTGGCAACAGTCCTTTTAGTGTTTAAATTTTATTGAGTAATTCTTCTTTTTTCTGTTGAAATTCTTCGTTGGTTATGGCTCCTAGGTCAAGGAGCTCTTTTAGTTGTTTGATACGAAGGATGGGATCATCCAGGGCTGATACTATATCAGATGTGGTAGTATTCTCTGATGTATCCTCTACTTCAATGGTAGCAGTTTCCACTGGAGGACCTGCATCGATGGCAGCTTTCACAGCAGCTGTATTAACCCATAAGCCACGTTGTTGTTGATCATAATCGTAGGCTACAGTGCCACGAGATTCAATCCAGGCTTGTAAATTTTCATTTACTAAATTAGTCAATACATCTAATGTGGCAAGACAGGTATCTCGACCTTGAATGAGCAAGACTCGATGGGTACGACTCACCTCTTTGTTGTCGATATGATCGATATCTGTATCATAAAACTTAGCACGTGTACCATAGCGACCACGATACGTAAATAGACCTGTTTTTGTGTTGTAAGTAATTTTAACTTGCAATGTATGACCGCCAGGGGCATAGCTTATGATATGGTCTGGAGTTTGCGTGAACCAATCGAAGAGTCCCATAATCACTATCCTTTCTTACGTTTGCTTGGCCAAGGACTAGGAGGTCCGTAGCGATTGTTTCCAGTAGAACCAGGGAAACAAGATAAGAATCCGTGTATAATTACTACAATAATAGTGTGCAGAATATAAATATTCTTTAATGGTAGATATAAATTTGTACAAATAATATACATACCCAATAGTATACCAAGGAGACGACCTGGTAATCCGATGTCATTGAATCGTCGTATGTATAGGGTATAGTATAGAGGGAGCAATATGATATATCCTGCGTAAGCTAATGCTTTGATGCCAAAATAAGCCGGCAATATGACAACTACATCTAATAGTTGTTGGATAAACATATTAAAAATATGCATAGTAGCAGATAAAAATAGTATGCCAATGATAAATTGAAATCGATTCATCCGACCTGATGAATTTAATACGCCATGACTGTGTGGTTCTAGCGCAAGTAAAAGAAAGAGGGCTGCTACACCTACTAGAAATGATAGGCCCATATTAATCAGTATGTCCATAAGGAACCTCCTTATATGCTATGAATAAGTATAGCATAGATTAGGATATATGGCGAACTGTGGTCAAATGGAATGAAATTGAAATAGATTCTTCATTAAAATATTAAAAAAATAGAGTAGTATAAAGAAAGTTAGCAGAAAAAAATAGGCAAAATAGCGGTTCATTGGTATAATAGTAAAGATAGTAAGAAATAGGTTCACTTTTTTCTTTCTAACTACGATTATATAGTTATGAAAGGAGGAATGTATGAAACCTGTAACAACACCTATGGAAAAACGCATTCGCATGGTTCGTGCTTGGTTAGATGCAGCAGCTAAGTCCTATGCTACAAAGGGAAGTGTGAAGGGGAACTTTCATTTATTCTTGGCTCAAGCAGAGATGAAGCAAATGAATGAGGGTAAACCCTCTATTGTGTCCTACGCACAACGAGCTATGTTAACCATTGCATTAGTAGGCGTCATAGGGGTAACACATTGGTGGCTATCACAACATGAAGCAGGGCACGTAACACATACTCCTGTCATAGAAACGAAGGTAGAGGTGAAACCTGCACCTGTGTCTTCCACAGTGGTAGTGAAAGAATCGCCAATCATAGAACAGGCTGAACCTAAGCCCGTAGAGACGGTGATAGAAACCAATCATGTTGTAACAACACAGCCCAATGTGGAACCTAGAAAAGATCCTACTATTAGCTCGAAAGACATGGTACATGCAGTGCAAACTGGTGGACGTATTTTGCGAGATTAGCACCTTTTATATTCTAAGGAGGAACATATATGAAGGGAAACCCACCTTGTAAGAAATTTTTAACATTTGCTGTCCTAGCGGCAATCAGTACAACTCCAGTATTTGCTGATACTGCTACTACGACTGAAAGTGGCAAAACAATTGCTAAATTATCCATGGAGGATTTAGGAAAGCAAAATACTACACGCCAAGAAACAGTAGCCTCTGGTGATACGGCTACAGAGGCAGCGATTGCAGCAGCTCGTGAAGGTTTGTCTGAGGCTGCACAACGTGATGCTATTGAAGAACAACGTAAACGTGTTGATAACTCTTCCTTAGCTACTAATGACAAAGAAGTTAAAGTTATCACAAAAGCTGGTGGTGATAAATTAGAAGAAGCACAGGCGGCAGGTGTGGAAACAGCGATTCCTCAAGTACAAGCTCGTTATTTCACATCCTTAACTGAAGCGGAGTTACAAAAATATGTAGGCAAAACGATCACTCATATTTCTATTGAAGGTCTTGACCAAGCAAATCAACCGGCTTTCCTTTCTTTATTACAAGGTAAAATTGGTGATGCTGTTACAGTAGAAGGAATCTCTAAAGAGATTGCCAACCTAGGTGGTTCCGGTGTTCTTTCAGAAATTACACCAGTATTTACAGAAGTACCAGAAGGTGTAAAAGTAGCATATCATGTAACCTTAAACCCAGTGATTAAAGGTGTGTCTGTAGAGGGTAATACGGTATACAAAACAGATGTATTATTGAACTATTTAGGTGTACAACCTAACACTGTGTTAAATACTATTGCAGTTGGTGAAAAAGTACAAGGTATCAACGCAGCGTACCAACGTGATGGATATATTTTAGCTCATGTAAAAGATATGGCTGTAGATGACAATGGTGTATTACACGTATCTGTAGTAGAAGGTATTGTAGAACGTATTACTCCACATGGTAATAAAAAGACTAAAGATCGTGTGATTACTCGTGAATTTAACCAAAAAGTGGGACAACCATTTAATAAATTCTTAGTACGTCGATCTGTAGAGAAAGTATATAACTTAGGTTTCTTTGATGATGTAAATGTACGTTTAACACAAGGCTCCACAGAAGAAATGGTGAACATTGAAGTGGACGTACTAGAACATAAAACAGGTACGATTACATTAGGTGCAGGTTATTCTGATGCTGATGGCTTTGTAGGTATTGTAGAAGTGGGTGAAGAAAACTTACGCGGTACTGGTGATAAAGTGAAAGTTCACTGGGAGTTTGGAGGCACAGCAGGTTATAAAAACTACTCTGTTTCCTACTTGCGTCCATGGATTGATAGAAAAGGCACATCTTTAGGGGTAACCTACTACAATCAATTAAACGAATATACAGATTACAACGAAAAAGGACAATCGAAAGCTACCTATGACAGAAAATCTAATGGCTTTAATATTTCTTTAGGACGTCAAACGGGTGAGTTTACTCGTGATTATGTCACATTAGAGCATCGTAAAGATACTTATGTTTGGGATAATAAAGATTCCAGTGGTTTCCGGTATGATACAGATGTAAATGGCGGTCCTGGATCAGGATATCGTTGGAATAATGAGGGCTATAAGTTTGCTAGCACAGGATATATTAAACATAACTTTGGCACAACAAACAGCATTAGCTGGCAAAAAGTATTTGACTCCCGTGATAATGTATACGAACCAACACGTGGTAAACGTTTATCCAGTACATTACAATGGGGTGGTCATGGCTTAGGCGGTGACTTTAACTTCTATAAATTTACTGGTGAAGCTAGAACGTATAAAAAAGTAGGTAATAAACAAGTGCTTGCCTTCCGTGCGCGATTAGGTTGGGCAATGGGCGATTTACCATATAGCCAATTATATACAATCGGTGGTTCTGATTCTCTTCGTGCTTATGAGGATGATCAATATCGTGGTAAAAAAATGTACAACTTTACGGCAGAATATCGCTTCCCAATTTGGAATAAAGTAAGCGGTGCATTATTTACAGATTTAGGTGATGCATGGGATGCACCAAATGTACCTTGGTTCAAACATTCTAAAACATTTAATGTTTCTGTAGGTGCCGGCGTGCGTGTGACAACACCAATTGGTCCAGTACGTATCGACTATGGTATTAGTAAAGATCAAAAGAAATTCCACTTTAGCTTTGGTGGACAATTCTAATTGATGACTATACAACAATGGATAGGAGGGGCTTTCCTAATGGTTACATTAGGGATTCCCTCCGTCTATGGAGCGCCTGTTCAGACTGTGGATGTGGACCTACACAGTACAACAGGAACGATTCCAGCAGCCTTAAAAACACGTATGGTAGCTAGCATTCAAGGTGCAGCTTCCTATATATACAAAGGTAAAGAGGATTCTTATATCAAGGAATCTATACAGGCCTATGAAAAGGCTACAATAGATGTAGTGGATCGCATTCTATATGGATATACGGTAAAATCTATATCTATGGATATTGGTGAATCTATGTATATGCGCCTTACATTAGAACCCTATGGAAATGTGGTACAATCTATAGAAACTAAGTTTAACTATGGGAATATATCTCCTTATGGACAATCTCTCATACATAGAGATATAGGAAATGTAAAGCCCCGGTTAGAGCAAATTCTTTTGGGAGCATCCCTGGAGTCCTTAGATTGGATTACACCATTAGCTCAAAAATCAATTCGTAGTGAATTAGAAGGAACTCTTCCTGAATTTACACCACAAATTGATATTGTAGGTGGAGAATTAGCAAAGGCTACCGTATATTTAGTGCCTCATGGTAATAGCGTACATCGTACAGATGTGGCTATTCACTCTAATACTTTACCGAGTGCTCTTTTTTATAATATGCGTCAATACTATGAAAAAAAGTTACAACAATTAGAGGGACTACCTGTGTCGTTTGTGCGACGTCATCAGTTGATGATAGAATCGGAGATACAAGAAGAACTTAATATAAGTCGGGGTGTTACGCAATTTGGTGTGACCATGACTCCAGAACTTCAGGTAGGTACGGACACAAGATTAGACATTCACGTGGATTCCTCTAAGTATATCCTTCGAGGCGAAGGGTATTTGGATATGGGGCGTGGTGTGGATTCTGTAGGATTACGAGTGTATACGGGGGTTCATCGAGGTCCCCATGATTGGTATTTAGAAACAGAGTTTTTACCCAATCGTTTGAAATGGTCTTTTGCGCCATCGTATGGGTATCAATTCAGTAAAGATACAAAGGTAGGTTATCAATACAGCCTGCCGAATCATCACCATCATGGTTTTGTATACCAAAATATTGGTACACGTTGGAATGCAAGATATGAAAGAGATATAACTGCGAAAGCTAATGAATTTGCTCTTTCCTATGATGTACATGAATATTTACGATTAGAATATGTCTGGGGTGACCAGGATCGTTGGTTACGCCTAATAGGACGAATATAAGGAAAGAAGGTAGATACACTATGATGCGTTTATTGAATAATAAAAAGAATGTAAAAACAGTGTCTATCATTGTAGGCATTCTTTTTGTCATCAGTGTGGGGGCTTTGGCCTATACACAGATGGCGGGACATGGTGGTTCCAATGCAGTGAGCAATATCGGTGTTATTGATATGCAGCGAATTGTAGAAAGCAATCCAAACTTAGTGCAAGATGCACAACAAGAATATGCTGCCTATAATGAAGAACTACAAAAAGAATTTAATGAAAAATCTGCTAATTTAGATGAAGAAGGTAAGGCTAAATTATCTAATGAACTTCGTCAAAAGATGCAAGAAAAACAACAAACAATTCAAGAAAATCTAAAAAAACGTGTAGATGAAGCTTCTAAAACAGTAGCTGATGGCAAAGGCCTTAGCGTGGTATTGAGCCGTGAATCTGTATTGTTTGGTGGTACTGATATTACAGACCAAGTGAGCAAGAAGCTAGCAGAAACTAAATAAGGTAACATCCAAATGGGAAAAGGACCTATCTTCGCTTTATTAGGTATATTTGTATGTGCTGCTAGTATCGGTAGTTATTATGTACATCATCAGCCGGTGTCTTTGCAAGGACCACGGATTGGGGTTGTACGTTTGCAAGAGGTAGTAGAAAAGCATCCAAACTTTCATAGTTATGATGAACAAAAGAAAGAATTGTTACGACTGGAGGCTCAACGGGACAGAGAGGATGAACTTCTCAAATCTAAATTGGGTACTGAAGTGGGAAAATCTGAAGAACATCTAAAACAGTTAGAATCAAATTTAACTGAAAGTTTGAATCAGGAGCTACAAACTAAAATTGCCTTACGTGAAGCTGAGTTAAATCAAGAGTTAGCGGCTAAGCAACGTGAATTGATTGAACAATATCGTAAAAATTACAAAGTAGAACCTAGTGAAGCAGATATAGAAATTGTAAATTTACAATTGTGGTTAACAACTGAAATGAAAGTAAAGCCGATTGATGAAGAGCAACGAAAACGTTGGGACACTCTAAAAGCTGAGAAGGAACAACGATTATCTGATTTGTTAGCACAACGGAGTCATCGTATCAACGGATCTCAACAATGGAAAGATCTAGAAGCCAAAGTGGCTGAGGCGATGGTACCTGCCCAGACAGAAGCACAGCAGAAGTTAAGTGCCTATGCTACTGAGCAGGCAAAAGCCTTAGGGGCACAGCGAGATCAATCTATGAAAGGTCTGGTGGATTCGCAACAAGAAGTGTTGGCTAAGGTTCACCGTGAGGGCACCACTTTGTGGGATGCAGAATGGGAACAACGATTGGCACAAAAACGGGATGAAGTACAAGCCCTACATGATGCCATTTTAGAAGATATTCGAGTTCGTGCAGGAGTGTTGGCTAGAGCTAAACAGTTAGATTTAGTGCTGGTAGATCATATTACAGATCGTACGGGTATGGATTTAACAGAAGAAATCATTCAATCGTATGGACAATAAAGGAGTAAAGTGATGAAATCAATGTGGAAACGTATGGCTACAGGAGCTATGATGGTATGTGTATTAGGATTGGTTGCCGGCTGTGGCACCACTGACAAAGTAGGTGTGGTAAACACTGAAAAATTAGTGCAAGAAAGTCAAAAAGCAAAAGACATCAATAAAGAAATGGAAGCTAAACAAAAAGAAGTGACTGATCGTTTAGCTCAAGTGCAAGGTACACAAACTGAAGAGCAATTCCAACAAACACAATTAAATGCACAACAGGAATTGCAAATTTATGGACAAGCAAAAGGTAAAGAGTTTAAAGCCTATGTGGAATCCAATATCCAAGCTGTAGCAAAAGAAAAAGAATTGACTGTAGTAGCGAATGATCAAGCCATTGTAAGTGGTGGAGTTGATATTACAGAAGATGTGCTTAAAAAAATGAATGAAAGTGCTTCCTCCGGAGAAACTAGTAAATAATAAGAGAGTAAAAAGTAAGGAGGCTTCATAGTGAAGTTTTCAGTAGAAGACCTAGCCAAATTGGTTGAGGGCACTGTATATGGCGATGGTTCCATTAATATTGAAGAAGCCCGTAGTTTAGATCAAGGTGCAGCTCATGCTATTAGTTTTGCTATCGGTGATTATAGAGAGTTTGCCAAAGATAGCAAAGCAGGAGCTTTGTTAGTAGATGCTAAGATTGAGGGGTGTGAGACTCCTCAAATTGTGGTGTCTAATGCTAAAACAGCTTTTGCCAAATTGCTAGAAGTGTTTCACCCTCCAGTGGTATTCCCAGAGGGGATTCATGAAACAGCAATTATTGGCAAGAATGTAACAATCGGAAACAATGTAAAAATTGGACCTTATTGTGTAGTTTATGATAATGCTATTATTGGAGATAATGTTACATTACACGCTTATGTATATATTGGACATAATGTGCGTATTGGTGAAGGTACAACGATTTATGCAAGTTCCATTGTGCATGAGAACTGTATTTTAGGAAAACGAGTTGTCTTACGTGCGAATGCTGTTGTAGGTGGAGAAGGTTTCGGCTTTGCTACTGAAAATGGTAAGCACACACATATTCCACAAGTAGGTAATGTTATCTTAGAAGATGATGTGGAAGTAGGCTCCTGTTCTTGTATAGACAATGCTACTATGGGATCTACCTTAGTTCGTCGTGGCACTAAAATAGATAATTTAGTTCACCTAGGCCATAATGTAGAAATTGGAGAAGATTGTTTCTTAATTGCCCAAGTCGGTATCGCAGGTAGTACAAAATGTGGTAACCATGTTATCTTTGCTGGGCAAACTGGTTGTACAGGACATATTACAATTGGTGATAATGTTACTTTTGCTGGTAAAACGGGTATCACAGGTAATGTGCCATCCAATGGACTATATGCGGGATTCCCAATGAGACCACACAAAGAATGGTTGAAATTGGCGGCTTATGAAAGCCGATTGCCAGATATGGTAAAACAGTTGAAAGCATTAGAAAAAGAAGTAGCTGCATTACAAGCTAAATTAGAAGATAAATAGGTGTACCTATGTTATATACCTGTATGAAACTATTCAGTGCTATCCTATGCGCTTTACCATATCGAATACAATATGGCATTGGGTACCTATTAGGACAATTAGGATGGCTTTGCACACCAAGCAATCGAAAACGATTGGCGATCGGACAAATCTTGTTTTGTCGAATTACAGATGATCCTGTAGAGGCAAAGCGAATTGCCAAAGCCAGTGTGACACGATTTGGTCGTATGATTGTGGATGTGCTTCGGTATCCTGAAATTAAAGATGGTAAGTATAAAGAGATGTTCACCATGGAAGGCCGTGAATATCTGGAAACTGCCAAAGAAGATGGCAAAGGTGCTATTATTATCGCTCTCCATAGTGGAAACTGGGAATTACTAGGAGGCATTTTAGCATCGGAAGGGTATCCTTTGATTTCAGTAGCCATGCAACAACAAGGTGATGCGGACAAATTTATCAATGAATATCGTGAGCTTATGAAACAACACGTAACCTATAAAACAGGTGTCCGTGAAATGGTAAAAGAATTACAACAAGGTTCTTTCATTGGTCTTATTATGGACCAAGATCCAGGAGATAAAGGTCAGTTAGTGCCATTTTTCGGCTACGAAACCTTGACTCCTGTAGGGCCAGCCGCGATGGCTCGCATGCAAGATGTACCGATTATTCCGATTACCATTCGTTTTAATGAATATACTGAAAAACATGAAATTACCGTACATCCTCCTGTATATGCAGAAAAAACAGAGGACCGTAAACGTGATATTGCCGTTACATTGACAATGCTCAATGAATGGTTAGAAGATTATATTAGACGATATCCTGAAGATTGGTTCTGGCTCCATAACCGTTGGAAATGGACACGTCGTTTTTATGGTGAAACCATAGAAGTACCACCAGATGTAATGAACCAAAAACTGTAGAAAGGAGGTCCTTATGAAACAACAAACAATTAGTAAAGCCATTAGCTACGAAGGGAATGGATTACACAGTGGTTTACCTGTGCAAATGCGTATCCTACCTAGTGAGCCAAATACTGGGATTACCTTTGTACGTACAGATTTACCAGGCACTCCTTCTGTGAAGGCAGATATTCGCAATGTTACGAATACAATGCGGGCAACTACTTTAGAAGATGGGGAAGCCAAAGTATTTACAGTAGAACATATTTTAGCAGCTTTCTACGGCATGGCTATTGATAACTGTATCATCGAATTGAACTCACCAGAACCTCCTATAGCAGATGGTGGATCAGCCACATTTGTACAACTTATCAAAGAGGCAGGTATTGTAGAACAAGACGCAGACCGTCGTGTGTACACTGTGAAACAGTCTCATGGCATCTATGAAGAAGATAAATTTATCGTGATTCGTCCTTATGATGGATTCCGAGTGACTTTCACAAGTATCAATAGCCATCCTATGCTAGGTACACAACATGCAGATTATGAAATTAATCCTGATGTGTTTGCCAAAGAAATTGCACCTGCTAGAACGATTGGTTTTACAAAAGAAATCGAACAATTGCAAGCGATGGGATTAGCTAAAGGCGGATCCACGGAAAACGTGATTGTCTATGATGATACAACTTGTTTATCGGAACTTAATTTTCCAGATGAATTAGTGCGTCATAAAATTTTAGATATATTAGGCGATTTATTCTTGGTGGGCCATTTAAAAGGCCATATTATTGCTGTGAAATCGAGTCATAATTTAAACTCGCGATTAAGTCGAGAAATTTTAAAAGAAATGCAAGAGGAGGCATAACATGATTCTTACAATTGAAGAAATTATGGAAATTCTACCACACCGTTATCCATTCTTATTGGTAGATCGTATTATTGAAATGGAACCAATGAAACGTGCGGTAGGTCTTAAAAATTGTACTTTCAATGAACCACATTTCATGGGTCACTTTCCAGGTAACCCTGTGATGCCAGGTGTATTGATTACAGAAGCAATTGCTCAAGTAGGTGGTATTGCACTCTTGTATCCTGAAGAAAATCGTGGCTTAACACCAATGTTTACAGGTATAGATAAAGTACGTTTCCGTCATCCAGTTAAACCTGGTGATCAAGTACGCATCGAGGCTGATGTAGTAAAAATCAAAGGTCGTATGGGTAAAGTAGAAGGTCGTGCGTATGTAGGTGATAAATTGGTGGCAAGTGGTGAGTACATGTTCGCCTTAGTGAAGCCAGAATAACTTTCAAAATGTAAGGAGTGACACAGATGATCGTAGTTGGCATGGAAAATGCAACATCTGAAATTCATAGTACTGCAGTCATACATCCAGATGCAAAAATTGGTAAAAATGTTATTATTGGTCCTGGTGCAGTCATTGGAGAACATGTTGAAATCGGAGATGGTACTAAAATTGGCGCTAATGTAGTTATTGGTGGCTGGACAACGATTGGTAAAAATAATGAATTTTTTCCGGGTTGTGCTATCGGTTTGGAACCACAAGATTTAAAATTTAAAGGTGAAAAAAGTTATTGCATTATTGGCGATAATACAGTAGTTCGTGAATTCGTAACTATCAGTCGTGCTACTGGTGAAGGGGAAGAGACACGAGTTGGTAACAATTGTTTGTTCCAAGCGTGCACACATGTGGCGCATAACTGTATCGTAGGCAATAATGTTATCATGAGTAACTGTGCAGGCCTTGCAGGTCACGTAATTGTAGAAGATCGCGTGGTTATTGGAGGTATTGCAGGGGTCCATCAGTTTGTAAAAATTGGCCGTAATGCTATGGTTGGTGGTATGGCGAAAGTCGTACAAGACATCCCTCCCTATGTCATTGCGGATGGACAGCCAGCGCATGTAATTGGGTTGAACTCTGTAGGGTTAGCTCGCGCTGGAGTATCTGAAGAAGTGCGTCGTGAGTTGAAGAAGGCATTTCGTATTCTATATCGCAGTGGCTATAGTCTGTCTAAAGCAATTGAAGAAATGGAATTGAATTTAATATCTTCTGTTGAGATTGAACACATGCTACGTTTCTTACGCAATGCAGATCGTGGTATCATGCGCGTACGCAGAGATTAATAATGGAATTATAATACATGGAAGAGCATACAATGTATGCTTTTCCATGTATTTTTTATTGTGAACTTTCATGCCATTTATGCCCTATATATGGTATAATATAGATTAGAATTTTTATAATTAAAAGTTAGTGGGAGGCGTTATGGCGAAAGTAGGATTGATTGCAGGAATTGGTAATCTGCCAGTTGAATTTATGCGAGCTGCTCAACATGAAGGCTATGAAGTTGTGGTCATTTCTGTTGTAACAGAGGGAGCTCCTGAATTACAAGCAGAGGCCGATGCATACTACCAAATCAGCGTCTTTAAATCAGATACAGTGATTAAAACGTTCCTTAAAGAGGGCGTCACAGATGTGACTATGTTAGGAAAAGTAACAAAAGAACATCTGTATAAAAAGATAACAACCATACCAGATATGCGTACGATCAAATTGTTGAATCGTTTGCGCAATCGTAAAGATGATACGATCATGCTAGCTATCGTAGAGGAATTAGAAAAAGAAGGACTAGCGGTAGCGGATCAAACAAAATATATGAGATCTCTTATGCCACCAGTAGGTGTCATGACAATGAGAAAACCAACAGAGGTGGAGCAATTAGATATTGAGTTTGGTTTTACCTTAGCGAAACAAATGGGTGCACTTGATATTGGACAAACCGTAGTAGTGAAAGAACAGGCGGCGATGGCCATAGAAGCTATTGAAGGAACCGATGAGTGTATCAAGCGAGGCGGTGCCTTGGGTCGTGAAGGGGCTGTGGTGGTAAAAACTGCAAAACCTAATCAGGACGTACGTTTTGATGTTCCAGCGGTAGGTATGAAGACGTTAGAATCTATGATTACCGGTAACTGCAAGGTCCTAGCTATGGAGGCGAAACGGACGATTTTTGTTGAGCAAGAAGCAGTTTTGCAAAAAGCAAACGAATTAGGTATCGTAATCTGTGCCGTAGAAGGGCCGGATGAGGAGTAAGCATGAAGATTATGTTTTCTGCTGGTGAAGCATCAGGAGATACGCATGGTGCCAGTGTGGCAAAGGCTTTATTGGAGAAATATCCAAAAGCAAAACTATTTGGCATGGGCGGAGACTTGATGAAGGAAGCGGGTGTGAATATTATATACGATATTCAGCAACTAGGGTTCATCGGTATTGTTGAAATAATAAAACATTTGCCCACCTTTTTTAAACTTCGCAGCTTCTTAAAAGAAGCTATGCTACGAGAAAAGCCAGATGTGTTGGTGTGTATTGACTATCCAGGTTTTAATATGAAGTTAGCGAAGGTGGCAAAAGAATTACATATACCTGTGGTGTATTACATTGCCCCTACCATTTGGGCTTGGAATAAAGGACGAGGCAAGGATATCGCTAAAACGGTGACAAAAGTAGCTTCTATTTTTCCTTTTGAAGCAGAGGCATACCGTGAATTTGGTGTAGATGTGGAATTTGTAGGGAATCCTTTGGTAGATATTGTACATCCTACCATGTCCGTCGAAGCAGCGCTTGCTCATTTTGGTGCAGATACAAGGAGTCGTAATATTCTTTTGATGCCAGGTAGTCGTAAACAAGAAGTAGAAGGGTTATTACCAACAATGCTGGCAGCAGCAGAACGGTTATATAAAAATCATACAGATTTGAAGTTTTTCTTACCACGGGCACATACAATACCTAGAGAAGATATTGACAGAATTTTACAAAGTTATTCTGTACCAGTAACTGTCACAGAAGGTCATAACTATGATTTAATGCAGATTTGTACCGCATGTATTGCGGCTTCAGGGACAGCTACCTTAGAAACAGCCTTGATGGATGTACCTACTGTATTAATTTATAAAGTGGCACCTGTTACGTATGGAATTGGTAAATTACTGGTAAAAATAGATCATATTGGATTGCCTAATATTATGGCGAAGCGTCGCATTATTCCTGAGTTATTACAGGGGAATGTAACGCCAGAAAATGTAGAACGAGAACTAGCTAATATCTTAGATCATGAGGCGGTATATACGCAGATGAAAGCTGATTTAGCGCAAGTGAAAGTAGAATTAGGGGCACCGGGAGCGGTGCAGCGTGTAGCTGATGTCATTGCATCAGTCGCAATGAAGGAGGCGTAAATGAATCGTTATAAACAACTATTGGCATTTATTGTGCCATATAGGATGCGACTCATATTAGGGATATTTTGTATGATTGCAGCTGCCATGGGGTATTTAGTGGTACCATGGTTAATCCGAAATGTAGTGGATGGCGTATTGCAAGATAAAGATTTAGGCTTATTAACATTAATTGTGATTGCTATTTTAGTAATTTTCTTGCTTCGTGGATTTGCTACCTATGGGCAAAACTATATGATGGCTTATGTAGGACAGCGCGTGGTTATCGATATTCGTGAAACCTTATTTAAGCATTTACAAAAGTTAGATCAAGCTTATTTTGACCGTCGTAAAACAGGGGTTATCATGAGTAATGTGACTAGTGATGTAGGGGCGTTACAACAAGCTATTGTAGACAATCTTATATCGTTCATGACAGAAGGAGTTACCTTAGTAGGGTCCTTAGTCTTCATGTTTTACTTGGATTGGAAACTATCCCTTTTAACCTTGATTATTGTGCCTGTTGTATTAGGATTAACGAATATATTTGGTAAAAAATTGCGCTCTGCAGGTCATGAGGTACAAGGTAGAACAGCGGATATTACGGCGTTTTTACAAGAAGTTATTTCAGGGGTGCGCGTGATTCGTTCTTTTGCTCGTGAAACATATGAATTTAAGCGATTTGAACAAGAGAACCAAAATAACTTTGATGCAGCTATGAAAGCTACAAAATTAACAGCTGTCATGGGGCCTATGGTGGAATTTGCAGCGGCCATTGCAGTGGTGATTATTCTATGGTATGGCGGATATTCTGTAGTGCAAGGTTATATTACAGCAGGTTCCTTGATTGCATTCTTAATTTATGCTATTAACTTATCTAATCCTGTGAAACGCTTAACTCAAGTCTATGGTAACTTGCAAAAAGCAATGGCAGCAGGAGATCGTGTCATTGATATTTTAGAAACAGAACCTCATGTGAAAGAATCACCAACGGCAAAAGCATTAACAGATGTACAAGGAACTGTAGAATTCGACAATGTACAATTTGCTTATGATGAAGATAATTTAGCTTTAAAAGGCGTCAACTTAACGGTGAAACAAGGGCAAACCGTGGCGATTGTTGGTCCTTCTGGAGCCGGCAAATCAACGATAGCGAACTTGTTACCACGTTTTTATGATGTAACAGGTGGCGCCATTCGCATTGATGGTGTAGATGTGCGAGATGTCACATTTACGTCCTTACGAGAAAATATTGGTTTAGTGCCACAAGATACGATGTTATTCAATGCATCAGTACGTGAAAATATTTTATATGGTCGCTTAGATGCTACTGAACAAGAAATCATTGAGGCGGCTAAAGCAGCGAATGCCTATGAGTTTATTGAAAAATTACCGAATGGATTTGATACGATTGTGGGAGAGCGAGGTAACTCTTTATCGGGTGGTCAGCGTCAACGTATTGCTATTGCACGAGCTATCTTGAAAAATCCGAGCATTTTAATTCTTGATGAGGCTACCTCAGCCTTAGATACTGAAAGTGAAAAGATTGTACAGGAAGCGTTAGAAAGACTAATGAAAAATAGAACGGCTCTAGTAATTGCTCATAGATTGAGCACTATTAAACATGCCGATCATATTGTGGTCTTACAGCAAGGTTGTGTTGTAGAAGAAGGCACACATGATGAATTATTAGCGTTGAATGGCTTATATAGCCATTTATATTCTGTTCAATTTGCCAGAAAAGGATAAACTATGTATTGGATATACAATATACTTCTCATTATCTATTGGATTGGCTTGATACCGGTGATTCTCTACCGTTTGGCCTTTGAAGAAGGATTCTACGAGCGGATCAAACAAAGTGCAGGATTCATGCCTAGCACATTGATGAAAAAAATTGAAGGTAAACGGGCTATTTGGTTGCATGCGGCTTCTGTAGGCGAAATTGTAGCTACCAGCCCATTGGTGAAAGACATCAAAAAAAGCTTTCCTGATGCAGTTGTAGTTGTATCTGTGGTAACTGCTACTGGACATGCCATGGCACGCCGCATCATTCCGGAAGCAGAAGGGATTATTTTCTTCCCCTTAGACTTGCCATTTTTGACGCGAAGAATTTTGACAACGATTAAGCCCATTGCAATTTTATTGGTTGAAACTGAAATTTGGCCAAACTTTCTTCGTATTGCCAAAGCTGAACAGATTCCAGTTATGATGGTCAATGGTCGTATCAGTGATCGTTCTATGTCACGGTATATGCATATTAAATCTTTTATGCATGATATGTTGGGGTCCATAGATCGATTCTGTATGCAATCTAAATTAGATGCGGAATATATCACTGTATTAGGGGCAAATGTACAAGAGGTAACCGTTACAGGGAATACGAAATATGATCAAACCTATGCAACGGTAACAGATGAAGAAAAAGAACAATTGCAACATGAGTTTGGATTTGGACACAATCATCCTATCATTGTGGCAGGTAGTACTCATAAAGGGGAAGAAGATAAACTGTTCCAAGCTTTCAAGGAAATTTTACAATCCTATCCCAATGCAAGACTGCTCATAGCGCCTCGTGAAATTATGCGTGGTAATGATGTAAAGGCTTTGTCGCAAAAGTATGGATTAAAAGCAATTTGTCGCAGTACGATGACAGAACCTGTACACGAAGAAATTCCAGTGGTGATTTTAGATACCATCGGTGAATTAGGGCGTCTCTATAGTTTAGGGGATATCATCTTCGTTGGTGGATCCTTAGTCAAAACGGGGGGCCACAATATTTTAGAACCAGCTGCTCATGGCAAGCCAATTATTGTGGGACCGCATATGTTTAACTTTAAAGAAATATATAGTTTATTGAGTTCTCGTGGAGCCTGCACGATGGTGCATGATGAAAGAGAATTGTTAGAAGTGTTACAAACCTTGTGTGCGAACCAAGAGATGCGAGATGAGATGAGTTGCCATTGTTTGGAAGTAGTCCGCGAAAATCGTGGGGCTACACAACGGAATACAGAAGAACTGCGTCGACTCTTTGAACGCTTTCACATTGTACCGTAATTGGTTCATATTAGTTTTAATATCCTAGGCTATACTAGAGGGATATGGAGGAGGTTAACTCATGAAAGGAGAACAACTCTTTAAGCATATCATCAGCGGACAGATGGAAGGATCCTTAGGAAATGCTCTGCGTGGTGGTTTAGAAAAGGCTAGTAAGGTCTATGAAAGAGTCATAGAATATCGTAATGAGCGCTACAATCATCCCAAGCATGTGCAACGGGTAGCAGTGCCAGTTATTAGCATAGGAAATATTACAGTGGGTGGTACTGGTAAAACTCCTATGGTACGCTATGTATGTGAAACATTGGATACAGCACATCACAACGTAAGCGTGTTGAGCCGTGGCTACAAAGCGGACAATAATAAAAAGCCTATCGTTGTTTCTAGACAAGGCACGGTGGATGTGTCCTCTTTCATTAGTGGTGATGAGGCGTGGTTATTGGCCAAAACATTGCCGAATGCAAATGTCATTATTGGATCAAAACGAGTAGAGTCTGCTAAGATTGCAGTGGATGAACTACAATCTGATGTACTTGTGTTAGATGATGGATTTCAACATCGAGCATTAGGTCGTGAGGCGGATATCGTCTTAATTGATGCCAGTCACCCATTTGGCTATGGCGCAGTATTGCCGAGAGGTCTCTTACGTGAGCCTTTGGAGAATTTGAAACGTGCCACGTATATTGTGTTAACGAAAACAAATCAAATAGAACCAGAGCAATTGGAGACATTGCGCAAAGACATTCATGCTTTAGCGCCACTTGTTCCGGTAGCTGAAACGATTCATCAAACAGTGGGCTTTCAAACGATGGAAGAATGGAGTCATAATGGACCGATTCATGGTATTAGTGACTATGACGGGACTCCTTTACTAGCCATTAGTGGAATCGGTCAACCGAGTTCGTTCATTTCTAATTTAAAAAGTTATGGATTCACTGTACAGGATATGATGAGTTTTGGAGACCATCATGATTATTCTGAGGAAGATGTTGTGAAATTATGGGAACGTTGTTTTAAAACTGGTATCCAAGGGATTATTACCACAGAAAAGGATGCGGTCAAGTTATCACAAGTACGGGCCATACGAGACTTACAGATTCCTGTCTATGTATTAGTAATTGGTATTGCATTTACCAAAGGTGAAGAAGATTTTAAATCCTATGTTTTGCAAATAGCAAAGGGGAAGTAATATGCATATAGCTTGTATTATTCCAGCGCGCTATGGATCGACACGATTGCCGGGTAAACCCTTAGCGATGATTGGTAATAAACCAATGATTCAACGAGTGTATGAACAAGTTTCAAAAGCCACTGAAATTCATGAGGTCATTGTGGCCACTGATGATGAAAGGGTATATGAGGTAGTCATCCAATTTGGTGGGCAAGTTATGATGACAAGAGCGGATCATTTGACGGGTACTGACCGCTTAGCAGAAGTAGCATCTACAAGAACTGATATTGATGTGATTATCAATGTTCAAGGAGATGAGCCATTGATTGATGCTTCAGTTATCGATGCATTGGCACGTCAATTTAAAGAAGATTCAACCTTACAAATGGGGACAGTAGGCTGTCCTTTGTTAGAATCAGAATATAATGAGCCTAGTGCTGTCAAGGTAATTGTAAATCGCCTAGGGAATGCTATGTATTTTTCCCGTTCTTTAATTCCTCACCCTAGACATGCATTTGTGGTTGCTCCACTCAAGCATGTAGGCATGTATGGATATAATCGTCAGTTTCTATTAACATATGCTAAGATGGAACCGACACCAGCAGAATTAACTGAATCTTTAGAGCAGTTACGAGCCTTAGAAAATGGATATACGATCCGAGTCATTACTACAGACCAGCGCTTTGTTGGAGTAGATACACCAGAAGATTTAGAACGAGTGAATGAAATATTTCGCCAATTAGAAGCATAAACAATTTTGTTTAGAAAGGAGATACAATGAAAACAGTACAAGTAGGCAACCTTACACTTGGTGGAGGAAAAGGCTTATTTCTATTAGCAGGTCCATGTGTAATTGAGGGCTATGAACGTACATTAGAGATTGGTCGTCGTGCGAAAGCAATTTGTGATAAAGTGGGTATTCCCTACGTATTCAAAGCTTCCTTTGATAAAGCCAATCGATCTAGCTATTCTTCCTTCCGTGGCCCAGGTCTCGTAGAAGGTTTAGAAATTTTGAAAGCTATTAAAGAAGAATTGCAGGTACCAGTAGTAAGTGATATCCATGATATTACTCAAATTGATGCGGCTGCAGAAGTATTAGATATTCTTCAAATCCCAGCCTTCTTATGTCGACAAACTGATTTGGTATACGGAGCAGCAGCGACTGGAAAATGCGTGAATGTGAAAAAAGGTCAATTCATGGCTCCGAAAGATATGAGCAATGTATTGAAGAAAATGGAAGAATCAGGAAATCAAAACTTGATGCTTACAGAACGCGGATTTAGTTTTGGTTATAATAATTTAGTGGTAGACATGAGATCCTTCCCAATTATGCGTTCCTTTGAGTATCCAGTTATTTTTGATGCTACGCATTCCGTACAATTACCAGGTGGGGCAGGTACAGCTTCTTCTGGTCAACGTGAATTTGTTGCGAACCTAGCACGCGGTGCTGTAGCAAGTGGTGTAGATGGATTGTTCTTTGAAGTTCATGATAATCCAGAAGAAGCCCTTTCAGATGGGCCAAACATGTTATATTTAGACTCTCTAGAAGAACTATTAACTGATTTAGTGGCTATCGATAAAATCGTAAAAAAATAGTACAGATGTAAAGGATGCAGGTGAACTATGAAGATACTTGAACGAGCAGCACAGGTGCTCCAAGAAGAATCAAAAGCAGTGTTAGACTTAATTGAAACATTAGATCATCGTTTTGAAACGGCTGTAGAGTTAATTTTAGCAGCTAAGGGGCGCGTGGTCTGTACAGGTATGGGAAAATCTGGACATATTGCACGAAAAATTTCGGCTACATTAGCGAGTACAGGTACACCTGCATTATTTTTACACCCTGGTGAAGGGGTACATGGTGATTTAGGTATGGTAACATCTGATGATGTAGTATTAGCGTTCTCCAATAGTGGGGAAACTAGTGAAGTCATTAGCTTATTGCCTTCCTTGCGCCGTATTGGTGCTAAATTAATTTCTGTAGTGGGAAACCCAAGTTCTACATTGGGAAAAAATTCTGATGTAGTCTTGGTTGTGTGTGTAGATAAAGAAGCCTGTCCGTTAGGGCTAGCTCCCACTAGTAGTACCACCGCAGCATTAGCATTAGGTGATGCATTAGCAGTATGCTTATTAGATCAACATAAATTTACGCCAGAAAACTTTGCTGTATTCCATCCAGGTGGTTCCCTAGGTCGTAAATTATTGCTCACAGTAGAAAATATTATGCATAGCGGAGATGACAATCCTATTATTCATAAGGGTGCTACTGTGCAAGATGCATTATTTGTCATGACCAACAAAGGCCTTGGAGCAGCTAATGTAGTAGATGAAGAAGGTAAATTAATCGGGTTAGTAACGGATGGAGATATTCGACGTGGTCTAGATTCTGGATGTAATTTCCTAGTATGGTCTGTGGAAGATATGATGACGAAATCACCGCGTACCATTACTAAAGATAAACTAGCGGCAGAAGCGCTTCATATGATGGAGAAAAATCAGCCTCGTCCGATTACTGTATTACCAGTTGTTGGACAGGATGGAATGAGCCTTGGTTTAGTACATATTACAGATTTATTGCGAAGAGGTATTGTGTAATGGCAATACGTTGTTTAGCCTTAGATGTAGATGGAGTACTTACAAAAGGTGAGATTATTTATACATCTAGTGGAGAAGAAGTGAAAGCTTTTCATGCAAAAGATGGTTTAGGATTAGCTTTGGCGAAGCGCATGGGATTGCAAACAGCCATTATTACTGGGCGTACATCTTTCATGGTAGAAAGACGAGCAAAAGAGTTAAATATTTCTCATATTCAAATGGGAAGTCATAATAAGAGTGCTGCTTTACAGGAACTCTTACATACATTACAATTAGAGGCTCATGAAGTAGCTTATATGGGCGATGATCTCAATGATTTAGGCATTATGTCTAAAGTAGGATTAGCTATGACACCACAAGATGGTGTATCAGAAGTGCAAGCAGTAGCTCACTATATCTGTCAAGCAAAAGGCGGAGAAGGAGCTGTGCGAGAAGCAGTGGAGTATATTTTAAAGCAAGAAGGACTTTGGGAGGATGCTGTGCGTACATATCGTGAGGAATCCTATCAAGTAGGTCAATAGAAAGGAGGCTTTCATGGCAGGAGAATGGCAATATACAGCCTTAAAAACACTAAGTAAGTTAGTTTGTACATTACCTTATTCTACAATCTTATCCATTGGAGCATCTCTAGGACCTTTATATAGATTAGTAGGGAAAAAACAGGTCAAACGAGGACTACATAACCTCATGATTGGCCTTTCTATAGATGAAAAAGAAGCGGATGCTATATTAGGTCGACTCTTTCAAAACTTAGGTCGCTCCGTTATGGAAATGTTGTACATGCCGAACTTAACACCTCAGTTCATTAAAGAATATATTGAAATGCGTGGATTAGAGCATTTAGATGCAGCCTTAGCAGAAGATAAAGGTGTTATTATTTTGACGGCCCATGTAGGCAACTGGGAATGGATGGGAGCAGCCTTAGCGGCCCATGGGTATCCATCTACAACGATTGTTAAAAAGCAGCCTAATGCTCAATTTACAAGATTGCTGAATGAATACCGTGAAATGGTAGGTTTAGAAGTATTTGCTCGTGGTGGATCCGAAATGAGGGGCGCTGCACAGGCAATGAAAGCGAAGAAACTATTGGGATTTTTAGCGGATCAAGATGGATGGTATCAAGGATTACCTGTCATGTTCTTGGGACAAGAATCATCAGCAGTGACGGGACCAGCATCATTTGCGAAAAAATTTAAAGCCCCTGTAGTTCCTGTATTTGCTTCTCGTAAAGAGAAAGGGCACATTGTACATATATTACCTCCTTTATATTATGAAGATACAGGTGATGTAGAGAAAGATATGTTCCGCTTAACAGAAGCGACTGTTAAAATTACGGAAGATTTTATTAAGGAACATCCAGATGAATGGTTATGGTTCCAACATCGTTGGAATACTAAAATTCATGAAATTGTAGATATTGAACATAAACTACAAGTACGGGAGGCTGTGCATGAAGAACAATAAAAAACTTCTCCTCACGATTGTGGTAGGCATTTTAATTCTTTTGGGATTTGGATATTTTTTGTATGGTGGAGTAGAAACCACCACGATGGGACCTTCTGGAAATTCTATTAGTTTTAATGGAACAGAATTGAAAGAAGAAAAAAATGGACAACTTATTTGGTCTGTCAAAGCAGAAAAGATAAGTGTTGATCAGGTCACAAAAGTAGTTACCTTAGAAAATGTAACAGGGACGTTTCATAAGGATGGAAAAATACTTACAGTGAAAGCCCCAAAAGGCGTGGTATCTAAAGACCATGGACAGATTACATTATCTGGTGGCATTGAGGCTACCTCTAGTACGGGTGCAACTCTTCGCACAGAAGGGCTAGAGTATAGAAGTAAAGAACAGTTATTTAAATCAACTTCTAAATTTATTTACACCGATGTTGACACAACATTAGAAGGTGATGTGTTAGAAGGCGATATGATTTTGCAGCAAGTAACAGCAAAAGGTCATGCTAAATTGATTCGCAAGTAGGAAGGATATTCATGAAAATACAACGTTTAATCATGGCTGCTCTTATAGGTGGTGCTATGATGATTCCCGTATGGGCAGCGCCAACGGATGCAAATCCTGCTGGCAACAGTAATTTAATGATTACAGCCGATCAGTTGACATATGATGGAGTTAGTGGTCGTGCTGAGGTAAAAGGTAGTGTAGTTATTACCAAAGATGATAAGACTATGACTGGTGCTATAGGTTGGTATAATACGAACACACAAGAAGGATATTTAACTGGTGGAGTGAGTATGATAGGCACTAATATGTCAATGGCAGCATCAGAAGTGCATGTATTACATAATCAGCAATTTGATGCTACAGGTAATGTACATTTGCAAAAAGATGATCGTCAATTATACGGTGATCATGTAAACTATAATACGGAAACTGGTTATGGTGAAATTATTGGTAATGGACAGTTAATGGTGGCTGATAACATTTTGACTGGAGAGCATATTACAGCATTTACAAACGAAATCTCTGCCACAGCGAAAGGGAATGTAACCGTATCTAGTACAAGTCGTAATATAAATGCCACAGCAGATGAAGCTGTATATACGCAGACTCCAAATCAAAATGATGGAGTGGCTTATTTAAAAGGTAATGCAAGAGCTGTACAAAATGGTAATGTCTTAGAAGCGCCAGAATTAAAAATTCAACTTAGTGATAATAGTGCAGAAACGCTTGGTGGGCGCAGTACCTTAATCATTACTCCAAAGTAAGGAGAATTTATGTTTATACAAACCAAGGATTTAGTAAAAACCTATAAATCAAGAAATGTAGTGGATAAAGTGAGTGTTCGTGTGGAGGAAGGCGAAATTGTGGGATTGTTAGGCCCCAATGGAGCAGGCAAGACAACTACTTTTTATATGATTGTAGGTGTAGAAAAACCTAGTTCAGGAAGTATCTGCATCGGTGATGTGGATGTGACCCATATGCCGATGTATAAACGATCTGCCTATGGTATTGGATATTTGCCACAGGAAGCCTCTATTTTTCGTAATCTAACCGTTGAAGATAATATTTTAGCTATGTTAGAAACTACGGATCTTTCTAAAGTAGAACAAAAGGCAACCATGGAGTCTTTATTAGAAGAATTTCATATTACCCATGTACGTGACCGCTTGGGCATTCAGTTGTCTGGTGGTGAGCGACGTCGTGTAGAAATTGCTAGAGCCATTGCTTTAAATCCTAAGTTTATATTACTGGATGAACCTTTTGCAGGGGTTGATCCTATTGCGGTAGCAGATATTCAATCTATTATTCGTCATTTGAAAGATCGAGGGATTGGAGTGCTGATTACAGACCATAATGTACGTGAAACATTAGGGATTGTAGATAAAGCTTACATTTTAAATAGTGGTACGATTTTATTAGAAGGTACAGCCGATGAAGTGGCTACGAGCGATGTGGCTCGTAAGTTTTATTTAGGTGATGATTTCCGAATGTAGGAGTGGGTATGAGAATTTTAGATAAATATATATTGAAAGCTTTCATAGGGCCATTTCTGTTTGGGATTTTTGCCTTTACTAGCATTTTTATTGGAACAGGTACGCTATTTCGTATTGCCCAATATATTACAGAATATGGGGCTAGTTTATGGTCTGTGACTAGAGCTTTTTTATTGGCATTACCGAATATTGTAATATTAACCTTTCCTATGTCTGTCCTACTAGGATCGCTTATGACATTTGGTCGATTAAGTGGTAGTAGTGAAATTATCGTGATGCGTGCGGGGGGACAAAACTTTTTACGTTTGGCCACACCTGTATATATCATGGCATTTCTTATTTCTCTTTGCTCTATTGCTTTTAATGAATATGTAGTGCCAGCAGCGAACCATGCGTATCAAACGATTATCCGTGAGGAGATTATGAAACGTGCTACTCCACAAACACAGGAACATATTGTATTAAAAACATTAGCAGACAAAAAGATTAACACCTTAATGTATGCAGGTAAATATGATAGCTCTACTAAACTGTTGTCTGATATTACAGTGCAACAATTTACGGATGGACAAGTGACACAAATTGAACGTGCTAAAACTGCGAATTGGAACGGTCAATACTGGATTATGCACGATGGTACTATTTATGATATTAATGCATCTGGTGAGGGTATTGATCGAACTATGAAGTTTGAAGAACAAGTATTGCCAATTACGCAAGATCCAGATAAAATTAGTCGATCTCAACGTAAGCCAGAAGAGATGACCATCAAAGAGATTAGACAGCAAATCAAAGCGATGGAGGCTACTGGTGGTAAAATTACAGAATGGCAAATGGAAATGTATCAACGCTTTACTATTCCTGTAGCAAGCTTTATTTTTGCCTTGGTAGGAGCACCATTAGGTTTACAAAAACAACGGTCTAGCTCTTCTATTGGATTTGGCATTTCTGTGTTAGTTATCTTTATTTATTATGGGGTAATGACATTGTCTGGCGCTCTAGGTAAAGGAGGGGCGTTACCACCAGTATTAGCAGCGTGGATTCCTAATACGTTAGGTGTATTAGCTGGTTTATATTTAAACTGGAGAGTATCTAAATAATAAGATTTTACAGGGGTAGCATTACTAATTTAGTAAGTAATGCTACTCTTTTATATCTTGATTGCAGATGAGTATATGGAGACCTTTTATTGTATAACCATTGTAGTGTACTAGGGATTTTGATATACTAAGTAAAGATATAGGACTAGTATTTTACATTGAGGTATATGACCATGTTAGTAGGATTACGGATTCTCCTTATTATTGCCATTATGGGGGGATTAATTGCATTTTTAGGCGATAAAATCGGCACTAAAGTAGGGAAACGGAGGATGAGTTTGTTTGGGTTGCGTCCTAAACATACATCTATTATTGTGACTATTGTAACGGGGATATTCATTTCTGCTGCTACGATAGGCGTGTTGAGTATTGCTTCAAACAATGTACGGACCGCTTTATTTGGTATGGATAAATTGAAAGCTGAAATGGCGCAACTTTCAGCAGATATAGATCAAAAAACGAAGGCATTACAACAAAGTAATGATGAATTGAATCAAAAAAATAAACAATTGCAAAAGGTACAAAGTGATGTACAAGCAACGGAGCAAGAGCTAGAAGAAACTCGCAGCGCTTTATCTAGCATGGGAGATCAATTAGTATCGATTCAAGATGCCTATGCAGAAGCGGAACAAAAACTTGTTAACTCAAATGCAGAAGTAGGACGGTTAGAACAGGTACGTACACAATTGGAAAGCCATGTACAAGATCTACAATTAACTACGAAACAATTAGAAGATGGTATCAATCATGTGCGTGAAGGGAACGTGGTATTCCGTAATGGAGAAGTTTTATCCCAAGCTGTGATTCGACCTGGCTTAGGAGAAGTAGAAAGTATGGCTGCCTTAACAAGCTTCTTGAAAGATACGAATCGTCTTATTTTAAATCGATTCCAAATGGAAGAGGAAAAGACAGTCATTTATGTGAGCCGGGATAACTTAAATGAAGTAGCAAAAGTAGTAGCCTCTACGGATAAACCATTGATGATTCGCGTTACTGCTTCAGCAAATATTATTTATGGAGAACCGGCGCTAGCAGAAATTCATGCATATCCTCATGATATGGTTTTCAAAAAAGATACAGTCCTTTGGTCATCTCTGATAGATGGTGGTAAAAGTGCGCAAGACCAAGTGTTGGCATTTTTAAAAGAAGTCAATGGGGAAGCGAAAAAACACGGTATATTACCAGATCCTATTACAGGTGAAGTCGGTTCTTTACCGGGAAATGAGTTATTTATTACTATTCGTAAAATAGAAAATCAACGTGGCCCCGTACGATTAGAGGCAGTCACAAGAGAAGATACTTTCACTAGTGGGCCTGTACAAATTATGCTACGTGTCATTCCAGTGAATCAGTGAGGAGTGGACTATGGTATTGGAACCCTATGTATTGGCAGTTGATCCAGGGCGTGATAAAACAGGCGTTGCCATTCTAACAAAAACAGCTCAATTAGTGATGATGGATATTGTGTCTACTGCATCAGTTCAAAAGGAATTAGAAACTTTGCTGGCTATGTATCCAACAATAACCTATATGGTTTGTGGTAATGGAACGAATCACAAAGTGGTGGGATCCATAGTTAAAACACTAGCAATATCACAAGAAAGAGCATTTGCATTCATGAATGAAAAGCATACCACAGAAGAGGCAAGGCGTCGCTATTTTGAGGTGCATCCACCGACAGGCTGGAAAAAATTAGTGCCTAAAGGCATGTTATATCCTCCAGTTCCGGTCGATGATATTACGGCATGGATTATTGGAGAACGTTGGTTATTAGTTAATGAGGAGTGAGTATCCAAAGGATGAAAGAACATAAAAGCAGAAAACGAAAGATAATGGATATGGTTATGCGATATTTTATGATGATTATTGGAGCGGCCATTTATACCTATGGACTAGATGTATTTTTAGTGCCCAATCACCTTATCGATGGTGGCGTTGTAGGTATTGCCTTGATGGCTAGTAAGTTATCTGGTATATCATTTAGTGTACTCGTTATGTTAATTAATCTACCATTTTTATATGTAGGGTATATGCAAATTGGTAAAAGTTTTACCATATCAACCCTATTTGCTATAGCGTGTATTTCCGTATTTTCTGCTTTCATGCATCAAGTACCTCCTATTGTACATGATCCCTTGTTGGCCTCAGTCTTCGGCGGTATTATTCTGGGGCTTGGAGTAGGTATTATTATACGAAATGGTGGGTCCTTAGATGGCTCTGAAATTGTAGCTATCATTTTTGATAAAAAGAGTTCCTTTTCCGTAGGTGAAATCGTTATGTTCCTGAACTTCTTTATTTTAGGAGCAGCGGGATTTGTATATGATTGGAATAGTGCCATGTATTCCTTGATTGCCTATTTTGTAGCTTACAAAATGATGGACCTAGTTATTACTGGGGTGGAAGAATCTAAAGGAGTTATGGTCATTACTGATAAATCGGAAGAAGTCGCTGATGTAGTGATGCATCGCTTAGGTCGTGGAGTTACTTTATTGTACGGCGAAGGGGCCTATACTAAGACTCCAAAGCGTATTATTTATTGTGTTGTGACGCGATTGGAATTAACAAAATTGAAAGATATTATTTACGAAGTGGATGAGAATGCTTTTATCACCATCAATGATGTACATGATGTATTTGGTGGTCAATTTGGTAAAAAATCAATTCATTAATAGATAATTGTAAGATACGTATCATTACGTATCCTTAGAATAGGAGGGTCTATGGAAAAAGATACAGCCATAGGAAGTCAAATTTTGAAAGAAGTTCGTGAGTGGTTACAAGCCATTGTTGTAGCCCTTCTTGTAGCCATGTTAACGCATATATTTATTGTGCAGCCCACGAGAGTGTCCGGCGAATCTATGGAGGATACTTTACATAATGGGGATTTCTTATTAATTAGTAAATGGTCTCACGTAATGCGAGATGTACCAGACTATGAAGATATCGTTATCATTGATAGTCGCGTGCAACGAGAGCGTTCTTGGAAAGATGATGTGATGGAACCTTTGATGAATTACGCCAGTGTGGTAGTACCATCTTTGCAAGGTCATGATGTATGGGTAAAACGAGTAATTGGTCGCCCTGGTGATACATTAGAATTTAAAGAAGGACATGTTTGGAGAAATGGTACCAAACTAAATGAGCCGTATACTAAAAAAGAGACTATGAAGTTTGAACGCTCCTTACCAATTACTGTTCCAGAAGGACATGTATTTGTGATGGGAGACAATCGTAATCATTCTTCAGATAGTCGGTTCATTGGATTTGTACCAGTAGATCATGTACTTGGTAAATTAGCGTATCATATACGTAATCCATTCTAACAATAATACAATACAATCATTAGGAATCCTATGCTTTGGCATGGGATTTCCATATATCCTAAGAAAGGTGGAGAGACAGATGGGTGAAGGTTTAATCTTAGTCAATACAGGAGATGGAAAAGGCAAGACAACAGCAGCTTTAGGTGTAGCACTACGCTCAGCTGGATGTGGCAGAAGGGTACTTATTTTACAATTTATCAAAAGTGGTGCTAATTATGGTGAATTAGCAGGCATTGCATTACTACCAACTGTAGAGATTCGATCCATGGGAAAAGGGTTCATCTTTCATAAGCAAGATGAATCAGAAGAAAAAATGAAGGAACATCAACAAGCAGCAAAAGAAGCGTGGACTATGGTGGAAACAGAAGTGAAGTCTGGTCAATGGGATTTGATTATCCTTGATGAAATCAATTATGCCATTCATTATGGCTTAGTAGATGTAGAGACAGTAGTGAATTTACTCAAAACAAAACCAGAGAACTTAGACATGATTTTAACAGGTCGAAATGCACGCCCAGAGATTATTGAATTGGCGCATACGGTAACGGAAATGAAAGTTATCAAACATGCCTATCAACAAGGGATTAAAGCAAAGCGTGGCATAGAATTTTAACTTTGGTAATCTAAGTATATGATTGACTACTGGATGTTGCATAAAATAAAAGGGGTATGCAAAAACCACATCGAAAATCTTAAAAATAGTTCTTGCGTAAGTGAAGAAAAACAAGTACAATAATAGTGTACTAATTTAGTGCTTTACATGGAAAGGTTTCCATGTTTGGATATGATATTAATTCAAGGGGGTTATACCTATGGCTATCACAAATTATGTAAAAACAGCTGAATTTGCAACAGAAAAACACGTTCCAGTAATCACAGCACCTGACACTGTTAAAGCTGGCGAACGCGTTGTAATCGAATTAGAAGTGGGTAAAGAAATTGCTCATCCTAACACTGTAGAACATCATATTTCTTGGATCAAATTGTACTATGTAGAAGAAGGTACACAACTTCCTTACGAAGTAGCTCGTCTTGAGTTCAATGTACACGGTGAAGCTCCTACAGGTGCTAACGAAGGTCCGGTACATGCGGAAGCAGCAGGTGTTGTTACTGCATCTTTCAAAAAATCTGGTCGTTTGATTGCAACTTCTTACTGCAACATCCACGGCTTATGGGAATCTGAAAAAGATATCGTAGTAGAAGGCTAATTTTGGATTAGACATCTAACTGAATTGATTATGATAAGGACTGTTACCCCTAGTAAGGGATGACAGTCCTTTATTATTACGTATAGAATTTGTATAGGCATAGACTGTTGTATAATATAGTAAAAATATATATAGAAATATCTACCTTAAAAAGACAAATGTATGATAAAAATAGTAAAATATTACAAAAATCCTTTACTTTAGTAGCGTAGTATGGTAGATTAATATAGATATTATTTTATACTTTGTATCTTATAAATGAGGGATTGCAGTGGCATTAATTGTGAAAAAATTTGGTGGTAGCTCTGTAGCGACACCCGAAAAAATATTTAACATTGTAAATCGCGTGTTGCGCGACAAACAACCAGATGATCGTGTTGTGGTTGTTGTTTCAGCTATGGGCGATACAACAGATGACTTGGTGAGCTTGGCGAAAGAAGTCACATCTATGCCGTATGGCCGTGAAATGGACCGTCTTTTGTCCACTGGTGAGCAAGTGACGATTGCATTGATGGCATTAGCATTCCAAGCAAAAGGTCATGCAGCGGTGTCTATGACAGGTGAGCAAGCTGGGATTGCGACTAGCGATACCTTTGGTAAAGCACGTATTTTAGATATTGAACCGAAACGTGTGCTAGATGCTTTAGAAGCCGGTAACATTGTGGTTGTAGCGGGTTTCCAAGGTATGACGGAAGCTGGGGACATTACTACATTGGGTCGTGGCGGTTCTGATACAACAGCCGTAGCATTAGCAGGCGCTATGAAAGCCGATGTATGTGAAATCTTTACAGATGTAGATGGGGTATACTCCACAGATCCACGAGTGGCACCAGGAGCCGTGAAATTGAAAGAAATCACTTATGGTGAAATGCTAGAAATGGCCCGCTTAGGAGCAGGGGTTATGCAACCAAGAGCGGTCGAAATGGGACATCGGTATGGGGTGCCAATTCATGTACGATCTACTTTCAGTGATGAAGAAGGCACGATAATTCGAGAGGAGTATACAATGAAAGCAAATCAATACGCTATTACAGGCGTTGCAGATGATACAAATGTAGCAAAAGTAAGTCTTGTAGGTGTAGAAAATGTACCGGGTGTGGCGCATCAAGTATTCCAAGCGTTAGCAAATAAGAGCATTGATGTAGACATGATCGTACAAAGTATTCGCACTACAGATGACAAGCGCACGGATATCGTGTTTACCATTACACGTGATGATGTGAATTTAGCGAAACAAGTACTTGAAGAACTTGGTCAATCCATGTCTATCGAAGAATGTGTAATTAATGAAAATATGGCAAAAGTTTCCATCATCGGCGCTGGTATGTTGGGACAACCAGGTGTAGCAGCAAAAATGTTTGGTATTTTATCTGATGAAGGTGTGAATATCGAGATTATCAGTACATCTGAAATCAGTATTTCCTGCCTTATCGGAGAGGAACATATTAAAACAGCTGTACGAGCTATTCACGATAAATTAATTTTAGACGGCAGAGGTTAAGTAACAATTAGAAAAGAAGGTATGGGAATGAATGATAAGAAAAAGGAACGGTATATACAACTAGGGTTGTTAAGCGGATTGGTAACACTGGGTCTTCTAGTGTACGTCCTTGTTCCAGGTTTCTATGACGACATGTGGGAATTAATCCTTTCTGGTGATGTACAACGTATGGCAGAGGTATTACAATCCTATGGGCCATGGGCTATGGTGATAAGCTTTGTTCTGGATGTGCTCATCAATGCATTGGGATTTTTACCATCCATCTTCTTTTCTACAGCCAATGGCTTGTTATTTGGTGTGGTGCCGGGGATTATTATTTCTTGGTTAGCAGAGACTGTAGGTGTGGTGCTTAGTTTTATGATTATGCGCTACATTTTGCGAGATACGGCACATAAGGTCATCGAAAAGAGTGAGTTTTTACTGAAAGTAGATGATTTTAGCGGTAAAAATGGTTTAGTTATGATGCTCTTTGCTAGATCTATTCCATATTTTCCAAGTGGAATCATCACAGCCTTAGGAGCCATTAGTCAAATCTCCTTACGGGATTATATCATTGCGAACTTGATTGGTAAGTTTCCATCTACCGCACTAGAAGTGATTGTGGGTCACGATACGGTGCTGTTACAAGATAATCTAGGACGATTGGCAGTAGTGGTGCTCATTGCTACGGTTATCTATTTCCTGTTGTGGAAAGGATACCAACGGTGGGCTAAACAGCGGTAATATAAAATGATGCCTCCTACTATTTGTAGGATTGGCGTATCTCACTGTTTGAGACAGTGAGGTATTTACTAGGACAATCTATGATCTTAATATACGAGTAAATATATAAAAAGGAACGTTGATACTGTTTGATCAACGTTCCTTTTTTCGATTTTATGATACTTTGTTTAGTCGCTAGTATAGCGCAATATAGTCTATGTATGGTATCGTACTTTAAAAGAAAGATAATAAAAAAACTCAATTCTTAATGAATTGAGTTAAGTACCCACAGCGGGTGCCCCAAGGGCGATGAAAATAAATTCGTATTTGAACTTGTAGTGTGATTCTGTAAATGTCTCAACTCCTTGAGACACCTTTATTGTATACAGAAAAAGATATGGAGTCAAGGATTTTTTAGTAGTATAATGAAGTTAAATAATATATTGCAATATTCATTTTAAGGTATGGTAATGAATACTTACAGTTGTATTGTGTGAGGACGGTTATGTTGTATGGAAAAGGAGAAGTACAATGAGTGATTTTGACAAATACAAGGATCAGATTTGCACGCATAAAGGTTTCAAAAGAGGGAATTATTTTATTGGTTTCGATATTGGTACAAACTCTGTTGGTTGGGCAGCTACAAATGAGCAGTATGAGTTATTGAAATTTAAATCTCATAAAATGTGGGGATCTAGACTGTTTGCAGAGGCACAAACAGCTGTTGATACACGTATGAAACGGTCTGCTCGTCGTCGCCTGCAACGTCGAAAGTTTCGATTGATTTTACTAGAGTCTTTGTTTTCTAAAGAAATAAATGCTGTAGATGAAACATTTTTCATGCGTCTTCATGAATCAAAATACCATGTAGAAGATAAAACAAATCTAGTGAAATATACATTATTCATAGACAAGAATTACACAGATGTGGATTACTACAAGGAATTTCCAACCATCTATCATTTGCGCCATCATTTGATGACAGAAGGCACGAAAGATATTCGTTTGTTATTTTTGGGGATTCATCATATCTTAAAATATCGGGGAAACTTTTTGTATGGGAAAAAAGAATTTTCTGTAGATGGAGAGATGTATTCAGTTCTTAGATCTACTTTAGAAGAACTAGGTTTTGGAAGCTATGTGGAGGATGAAAGTGTGCTCCAGTCTATAGCCAATTTAGTGCTAGACAGAGGTATTGCACGAAGTGAAAAGGTAAAGCAGATAGAGCCGTTGATTGCACAAGGAAAAAAATTATCCAGTGTAGAAAAAAACAGGTTAAAAGCTTGGGCTTATCTCATCATGGGCTTGAAAGCTAATTTGGTCAATCTATTTACAGATGAGGATGTAGAAGTAGTACTTCCAGAAGAAAAAGAATTTAAGACTATTAATTTACATGAAGGTATCTATGAGGATGTACGGGATGCTTATGAAGATGCCTGGGGAGACCGATTTGTAATTGTTGATCAATGTAAGGTTTTACACGATATCATTGTGATTAGCTCTATTATAAAGCCTGGACAATCTTTGTCAGAGGCAAAAATAGAATCCTATGATCAACATAAAGATGATCTAGGGCTCTTAAAATCTGTGCTGAAAGAGGATAAAAAATTATATGATGACATGTTTGTTGTAGATATAGATAAAGGTACAAATTACGTTAAATATATTAAGCAAGGTGTGAATGGTAATACCTCTACAACACAAGAAGCGTTTTATAAGTATGTTAGAAAAGTACTCTCCGTATTACCAGAAACAGAACATACAAAATGTATAGTGCAGAAAATAGAAGAAGGAACATTTTTACCATTGCAACGAATCAGTAAAAATGGAGTAGTACCTTATCAACTGCATAAAGAAGAATTAGTACGCATTCTAGAAAAAGCAAAGCTAAACTTCCCATTTTTAAATGAAGTAGAAGATGGATTGACGGTAGCGGATAAAATTATATCTATCTTAGAATTTAAAATCCCGTATTATGTGGGGCCATTGAATCCAACACACTCCATTGAAAATGGTGGTTTTGCTTGGGTTGTCCGTAAAGAAGCAGGACAAGTATTGCCATGGAACTTTGAACAAAAAGTTGACGTCCAAGCATCGGCGGTTAAATTCATTGAAAACTTAACTAACAAATGTACCTATTTAATCGACCAAGATGTGTTACCTAAATATTCCTTGCTCTATGCGGAGTTTTCGTTGCTGAATGAATTGAACAATATTCGTGTCAACGATAAACCATTACCTGCAGATGTGAAACAAGCATTTATCCGAGACCATTTTATATCCTTGCAAGATAGTAAAACAGCTACGAAAAAAGTGGTGGCAAAATATTTAGTAGATAATAACTATGTGTCACAACCGCCTATCATCACAGGCATGGACCAACAGATTGCTACGAAGTTAACATCCCACAGAGACATGACTCGTATCCTAGGGGAACATTTTGACTATGCCATGGCAGAAGATATCATTCGATATATCACTATCTTTGGTGAAAGTAAAGATATGTTGCGACAAGTGTTGAAAAACTATTATGGAGATCGTCTTACTACAGAACAAATTAAAAAATTAGGGAAACTTACCTATACAGGTTGGGGTAGATTGTCTAAAAAATTCTTGTCAGATATTTGGGGTATAAAAAAGAATGATGACGATGCAGAAGCAGGTACTATCATTGAGCATATGCGTGAGGGGCAGGAAAATTTGATGCAACTATTGAGTTCTTCTTATTCTTTCATTGATGTGGTCCAAGAATATGTGACAAAAGTATTGGGGGAGAAAGAAAAGACAGCATTTGAAATGTTAGAAGATTTATCCTTATCGCCGATGGTAAAACGTAGCGTATGGCAAACATTGCGCATCCTTGATGAGATCGTATCTATACGTAAAGAACTACCAAAGAAAATATTTGTAGAAGTAGCTCGCACAAATAAAGCGGATAAAAAACGGACTCAGTCTAGAAAAGCACTGTTGGAAGAGTTATATGAACAAATTAAAGATGAAGATGTACATGTTTTGCAACAAGAATTGGAATCTAAAGAAGATTCTGCTCTGAATAGTAAAAAGCTATACTTATACTTTACACAAATGGGGCGTTGTATGTATTCTGGCCGTAGAATCGATATTCATGAATTGTTTACAGATACGTATGATATTGACCATATATATCCGCGTAGCTTAACAAAGGATGACAGTTGGCATAATATTGTGTTAGTGGAAAAACAATTAAATGCAGAGAAAACAGACCGGTTTCCAATTTTATCGGCTATTCAATCTAAGCAAAAAGGATTTTGGAAATTATTATGGGATAGGGGATTTATTTCCGAAAAGAAATATGATCGTTTAGTTCGTACAACAGACTTAACCGATGAGGAACTCAATCAGTTTATAAATCGTCAGATAGTATCTACGAATCAGTCTGTTAAGGCGGTTACTACTTTATTACATCAACTGTATCCAGAGACAGAAGTAGTATTTTCTAAAGCAGAAAATATATCTGATTTTAGACGTGATTATGGCTTTGTAAAAGTGCGCTCTATTAATCATCATCATCATGCAAAAGATGCGTACCTAAATATCGTAGTAGGCAATGTGTATCATGAAAAGTTTACAAAAAACTTTTTATCCTTTGCTAAACAAAAAGGGACACATCGTACATATAATTTAACAAAAATGTTTGAATATGAAATTAAATTAACAGAAGAATCTAAGAAGGTGATCTGGGATCCTAATATTCATATGGACATAGTGAAAAAGATGATGAAAAGTAATGATGTACGTGTTACACAACGGGCGGTACCTCAAAAAGGTGGTCTATCTGATGAAACTATATACAAAAAAGGAATCGCTAAACGTGGTGTATATCTGCCATTGAAATCATCTGATGAACGTGTAAGAGATGTGGAAAAATATGGCGGAAGAACATCGATTACCATTTCTGAATACATCATTTTGAATATTAGAGATACTTCAGACCAAGATCGAATTGAAATATTTTCTTTACCACTTTATATAGCAGGTAAGAAAGATATTCATAAGGCAATAGAAGAGGCATATTTATCTACTTGTAAAAAACCTGCATCAGTGGTAGATATCCAAATACTATATCGAGGACTATATATTGGTAGTAAAGTAAATATTAATGGTTTTACTTATTATATGGGTGGTAAAACAGGATCTAATGTTTCTGTCGATAGTGCGGTTGATGTGGTAATGGATATAACATCGAGTGTATATATTAAATTGCTAGAAAAAGTAGCTATTAAAAAGATAGAAAACTCAAAAACATTCCGTATTGAGAATATAAAAACATCTTATAACCATAAAGAAGTTACAGTTAGTAAAGAACAAAATATTGCCTTATATCAAGAGTTGTTAAAAAAACTTGATACGCCTCTATTTTCTAAGATGAAAGGAAATAAATTAGAAGAGTTTCGAACAGTTGGCTTTGATACATTCATAGCATTATCTTTAGAGGACCAAGCTAGTGTGCTATTGGAAGTGTTGAATGTGTTAACGAACTTTAAAACAAAACGAGATATTACAAAAATTGGCATGACTAGTTCTCGTTCTACACTGGGGATTAATATATCTAATACGGAACAATTTAGCGTTATTACAACATCTATCACAGGCTTATATGAACAAGAAATTAAAATAAAATAGGAGACACTATGAGTTGGCGCACGGTAGTTATCACTAAGCAATCAAAACTTGATTTTAAGATGAATTATATGATTGTTCGGCAGGGATTCGATGTAAAGAAAGTGTTTATTGATGAGATTTACATGGTGATTATTGAATCTACGGCAGTTAGTTTAACTGCCGTGCTTCTCAATGCATTAGTAAAAGCTAAAGTTAAAATAGTTTTTTGTTTTCATTATGTTACAAGAATCGGTGTATGTGAAGTTGGTATTAAATACAACAAGTGTTAAATTGCTGGAAAAACAACTTCGAGAACATAAACCAGCAGATGGAAATATTGATAGGAGAAACACAGTCTGAAGTGTTAGATACAACAGAAAGAGTGATAGTCCTATGAAGCTATTTTATCAGGATTCAACCATTGAGATAGACTTGAATAGTACAAAAGTTAACTATTTATGTATTGAAAAGCATAGTGTTTTTCGACATATGATTCTAGAACTATATGAGCAATATAATGGGGGAGAAGGACCTTGGATATATAATGTGAATGCTGAAAGGATAGCGATTGATAAGTCTTTTCATATTATCATGAACCCCATTCAAGTAGATGTAAATAGTAAAACAATCTTAACAAAGTTGAATGCTAATTTAGTGAAAGAAAGTAATTTGATGATGGAAGATTTGCACGATGTAGTATGTAAGCTGCATCAGTTCTTCTATAAATTAGAGTTTGGAGCCAACATTGCACTTGAACATAAAGAAGAAATTGTAGCAGCGGATCTTATTAAGTTAGGAGGATTTAAAATACATGAAAGTGATACAGATACAGTGGCTCGTTTAATAGACTACATTGATATTGTTCATGAATTATTAGATCCAGATTTATTTGTAATTATGAATATAGATTTGTATTTAGACCTAGAGGAATTAGATCAATTTTTTAATACTATATTAGCTAAACAGCTATGTTTTCTATGTATATCTTCAGGTTCATATGGACTACAAGATATTGATAAATCCTTAATTAATGGGTATACTTTAGATAATGACTTCTGTTTGATTTAACGGTATTTACAGGATTACACTTGGTGGTGACTGGACAAGCTTTGGAGCCCTGAACTTGTATTTGGGGTTTGAGAGTAGTGTGATTCTGTAAATGTCTCAAACAAAGCATTGTTTACACGCTCAAAATACATAGTTTGAGAGTAGTGTGATTCTGTAAATGTCTCAAACCATTGCTACATTGTGAATGCTAACCAGGTGGTTTGAGAGTAGTGTGATTCTGTAAATGTCTCAAACGAATTAACAAAAGAAGTAACAGATTTATACGTTTGAGAGTAGTGTGATTCTGTAAATGTCTCAAACATCTGTCATAAGTTTGACCTCTCTTTATAAGTTTGAGAGTAGTGTGATTCTGTAAATGTCTCAAACACTCATTTACGAGAGCGAGTAACAAAGCTAGTTTGAGAGTAGTGTGATTCTGCAAATGTCTCAAACTAAACGTGTTTAATTGAGATACCACTTTAAGTTTGAGAGTAGTGTGATTCTGTAAATGTCTCAAACGAATCGCATTTTTCACTACAGGAAATGATGGTTTGAGAGTAGTGTGATTCTGTAAATGTCTCAAACGAACCCTTGAAGAAGCCAAGCGAGCCCATGGTTTGAGAGTAGTGTGATTCTATAAATATTTTAAACTAAACTCTCTAGGGTATAGCCATATTCTTTACGTATAAGTAATTAAATGTTAATAATAACTATCAAATGTTTTTCAAAATATGATATACTATCAGTAGCTGATATATATTTCCAAAAGGTATCAATTAAATACATATAAAGTTTACGTGCTTTGCGATATAGCAAGCTTCTAAACTTTAGCTGAAAGTGTGGTTTGAGAGTAGTGTGATTCTGTAAATGTCTATAATTATGTGAGTAACCACATGTAACTTGTGCATGTATAAAGGTTAAATTAATAGTATGTTTATAATAGGAAGAATGCCAAACATGCTTTTTATGAAAATGATACGTTTGAATATATGAGAGGCTAGATTAGACTGGGATTACACAGTCTAATCTTTTTTTTTATAAACTTTCACGAACCATTATCAGTAAATTGTATTTCCCTCTCCACTCGTGTATAATAACAACTATAAAGATTTTTAAGGATAAAGAATTAAACAGGAGGCATGGAATGAATCGATTCCAAATGGAACTTGCTGGTCGCACGTTATCAATCGAAACTGGCGAGTTAGCAAAACAAGCAAGTGGTTCTGCATTAGTACAATATGGTGATACGGTTGTATTGGTTACAGCAACGGCATCTAAAGAGGCAAAAGATATTGACTTTTTCCCATTAACAGTAGATTACGAAGAAAAAATGTATGCTGTTGGTAGATTCCCAGGTGGTTTTATTAAACGTGAAGCACGTCCACCAGAGTCTGCTATTTTGAATAGCCGTTTGATTGACCGTCCAATCCGCCCTTTATTCGATAAAGGTAGCCGTAATGAAGTACATGTAGTAGCTACTGTATTATCTGTTGATCATGACCATGCACCTGAAATCTGTGCATTGATTGGTGCTTCTGCGGCATTATCTATTTCCGATATTCCATGGGCAGGTCCTATCGCTGGTGTGCGCATGGGTCTTGTAGATGGCAATATTGTGGTGAACCCAACTAAAGCACAATTAGAAGCAACTACATTAAATATGGTAGTAGCTGGTACGAAGGACGCGATCTTGATGGTAGAAGGGGAAGCGAATGAAATTCCTGAAGATATCATCTTAGAAGTGATCATGACGGCTCACGAAGAAATCAAAAAAATTGTAGCTTTCCAAGAAACTATGATAGCTGAAATTGGTCATGAAAAACGCACATTCCCAATTAAAGAAGTAGATCCAGTAGTGGCAGAAGCAGTTCGTGCTTATGCACATGCCAAATTAGATGCAGCTGTACGCTGTGCAGATAAAGTACAACGGGAAGAGCAACAACAAGCTGTGTTCGAAGAGGTATTGGCTCATTTTGCGGAACAATTCCCAGAACAAGCAGGCGATATTTACGCTACATTAGAAAAAATGGTGAAAGAAATTGTACGTCATATGATTACGGTAGAAAAAATTCGTCCAGATGGCCGTCAATTAGATGAAGTTCGACCTATTTCTTGTCGCGTTAGCGCATTGCCACGTACGCATGGTTCTGGCTTGTTCACACGTGGTCAAACACAAGTATTAAACATTTGTACCTTGGCTCCATTGTCTGAAAAACAAACCATCGATGGCATTGGTCTAGATACAGAAAAACGATACATTCACCATTACAATTTCCCATCCTTCTCCGTAGGGGAAACTCGTTCCTCTCGTGGTCCTGGACGTCGTGAAATTGGTCATGGTGCGTTGGCTGAAAGAGCATTATTAGCAGTTCTTCCAACAGAAGCAGAATTCCCATATGCTATGCGTTTAGTATCTGAAGTATTAGAATCCAATGGTTCTAGCTCCATGGCTAGCGTATGTGGTTCCACTTTATCCTTGATGGATGCAGGGGTACCTATTACAGCGCCAGTAGCTGGGGTAGCAATGGGTCTTGTAACACAGGATGAACATTATACAATCCTAACAGATATCCAAGGTATGGAAGATGCTTTAGGTGATATGGACTTTAAAGTAGCAGGTACTACAAAAGGTGTGACTGCCATCCAAATGGATATTAAAATTTCCGGTTTATCTCGTGAAATCTTAGAAGAAGCATTAGCGCAAGCTCACAAAGGTCGTATGCACATCATGGGTAAAATGATGGAAGCTATCCAAGCACCACGTGAAGAAATGTCTAAATGGGCTCCTCGCATCGTAACGATGAAAATTGATCCAGACAAAATCCGTGACGTTATCGGTACAGGTGGCAAAGTTATCCGTGGCATTATTGAAGAAACTGGTGCTAAAATTGACATCGAAGATGATGGCACTATCTCCATTGCTGCCGTAGAAGCGGAAGCGGCTGAAAAAGCAATCCAAATCATTACGAACTTGACAAAAGAAGTAGAAGCAGGCGAAGTGTACATGGGTAAAGTCACTCGTTTGATGAATTTTGGTGCTTTTGTAGAAGTATTGCCAGGTAAAGAAGGCTTAGTTCATATTTCTCAATTAGCAAGAGAACGTGTAGAAAAAGTAGAAGATGTAGTCAATGTAGGCGATGAAATTATGGTTAAAGTTATCGAAATCGATGACAAAGGTCGTATCAATTTGTCCCGCAAAGAACTATTAAAATAATTGAGGTGCACTATGGATATTCGTGGATTTGAAGTAGTTTCTGCCTTTGAAGGACAAGGTATCAATTTACCGAAGCGTAAGACTTCTGAAAGTGCAGGCTATGATATTGAATGTGCAGAATCTGTTGTAGTAGGCCCTAAGGAAACAGTATTGATTCCTACAGGATTGAAAGCGTTCATGCATTATGATGAATATTTAGCGATCCACGTTCGCTCAAGCATGGCTATCAAACGAGGTTTGATGCTTACCAATAGTACAGGGATTATCGACTCTGATTACTATAACAATGAAGATAACGAAGGTCATATTATGATTGCTGTGTATAACACTACAGACGCTCCCGTTGCCTTAGAAAAAGGAGAACGAGTAGCACAAGGTATCTTCTCCAAATACTTACTCACAAATGATGACGATGCGCGCGGTATTCGTACTGGTGGTATTGGTAGCACAGGCAGTAAATAACAACATATACTAAGGAATGTAACCACATTTCTTTCACTAGAGAGTTTTAAGGCTTAGTCTTAGAACTCTCTAGTTTTTTGCATATCATTGAATTTCGTTGTTAAAATGGAGTATAATATAGTTTGATATAGTCTATCCTAAGGAGGATGTACCGTGTTTACATATGCAAAGCAACAATGGGAATTAGGTAAAAGAATATATGGATACCATAGCTGGCGTGAAAAACGACGTATTTTTTTGTTCACGGCCCGTTCCTATAAAAATAAATCTCAGTTGAAACAATTGGAAGCCTATTTTGAACACTATCATAGCTATCCAAATTTGTTACAAGATCAAGAGGGTATTTGGGAGATTATTAATCGTGTATTCTTCTACAAAGAATCTACAGCCCAAGAACGATTAACCTGTATTACACAACATTTTGATATGCTACCGAAATATGTGACAGACGATGCGATTCGATCCTTGTACAGTCCCTCTGAAAGTGGAATTAGTTTATGGCATTCTGAAGAATTAGCTTTAGAAGCTACCTTACAATATATGCCAGGACAACGTAAAGAAGGACTGCTAAGTTTGCTCTTAACCTACGAAGGGGATGGAATTTATCATATCAACTTCCGATTAGGTGTGGATCCATCGGGACAACCATGTATTTGGATTGGTACTATACAAGGCTATAAAGAGGGCTTAGATAAGGCGAAGAAGCTAACGAAAACAATGCATGGCTATCGTCCTAAAAATTTTATGTTTTTTCTATTACGTCAATTAGCCACTTGCTTAGGTATTGAGACCTTGTATGCAGTGTCCGATGAAGGATTCTATACGAATACGCATTTGATTCGTTTCAATCGTCATAAATTAGTGAAATTTGATGACTTTTGGGAAGAATTAGGCGGTCATGTATGGGAACAAGACTCTCGATTCTTTGTGATTCCTTTAGAAGAGGAACGGAAAACCTACGAAACAGCGAAAACACATAAACGAAATATGTATCGCAAACGCTATGAAATGTTAGATACTTTTATAGAAGAAATTCAACAGCAAGGAAAGACTTTCTTGCGCAACCAATAGGAGGATACGGTATGAAATGTCCTTATTGTCATCATGATGAAATTAAAGTGACAGATTCACGGTCTACGGATGATAATAATATTCGTCGCCGTCGGGAATGTATGAGCTGCGGAAAACGCTTTACGACCTATGAAGTCATTGAAGATTTACCGATCATGGTGATTAAACGAGATCAGAAAAAAGAATTATTTGATCGATCTAAATTGATGAATGGCTTGTGGAGATCTTGTAGTAAACGAGGCATTTCCACAGATCAATTGGAATCGATTGTAAATGAAACAGAAAAACAAATTCGCATGGAAGTAGAGCAAGAAGTGACTACGGAGCGAATTGGTGAAATTGTATTGTCCTTGTTGAAAGATGTAGACCAAGTTGCCTACGTGCGATTTGCCTCCGTCTACCGACAATTTAATAATGTAGAAAGTTTCCTACAAGAATTACACGATTTATTGGACAATCATGGAAAGGATACAACACATGAGTGAGTTACATCCAGTTATTAGTGCCCGCTTTTCAGATCATGTAGACACATTGAGTGCTACCTATGAAGTGATGGGTGTTATTGAAGCTATGGCGGAGCGTTGTAAGGCAGCGCTGGCAGCAGGCAATAAAATTTTATTTTGCGGTAATGGTGGTTCCGCCGCAGATTCTCAGCATTTAGCAGCGGAATTAGTGGGACGCTTTCAAAAAGAACGTCGTTCCTTAGCATCCATTGCGCTGACCACAGATACATCTATTTTGACAGCTGTAGGTAATGATTATGGGTATGATGAAGTATTTGCCCGACAAGTAGATGGCTTAGGCCGATCTGGAGATATTTTGATTGGTATTTCTACATCTGGAAATAGTAAAAATGTGGTAAAAGCCGTAGAATCTGCACGTAATATTGGCATGCATACCTTTGCTTTTACTGGTGAAGGTGGCGGAAAGATGGCAGAGTTATGCGATTTAACTTTTGCAGTGCCATCTAAAGTGACAGCCCGTATTCAAGAAATGCATATTTTAGCGGGCCATATTTTATGTGAATTGGTGGAAGAAGATTATGCCTAACCGTACATTACAATCGTTTTTGCTTCGTGATTTACCACAATTACAAGTAGGGGTTATTGGTGACTGCATGTTAGATCGCTATATTTTTGGCGATGTAAGTCGTATCTCGCCAGAATCTCCAGTGCCTGTGAATTTAGTGCAACGTGAAACGGAAGTATTAGGCGGTGCTGCCAATGTAGCAAATAATTTAGCTCAATTAGATTGCCAAGTGCATATGGCATCTCGTATTGGCGATGATGCACATGGTAAGATAGTACGCCAATTATTAGAAGATAATGGTATCCAAAGTACGGGCGTCTTTACTGAAGATTCTATTCCGACTACCACGAAAACACGCATCTTAGGTGGACAACAGCAAATGATTCGCTTAGATTATGAAGTGAATCAGCCTGTGTCCAGTGCCAGTGAAACAGCTATCCTTACTTGGCTAGATGATTTGTTATACAAAGGTTTACAAGGCCTTGTGATTTCCGATTATGGGAAAGGGATTTGTCAGCCATCCTTACTAAGCCAAGTATTCAGTAAAACTCGTGTTGCTGGCATTATGACTATTGTGGATCCGAAAGGTTCTGACTGGTCAAAATATAACGGTGCTACTTGTATTACTCCTAATGTGAAGGAACTCAGTGAAGCTGTAGGCTATGAAGTGCCCAACACAGATGAAGCAGTTGTTGAAGCAGCACGTCATATTTTGGATAACATGGAGCTAGACTTTATCATTGTTACGCGTTCTGCTAAAGGGATTACCTTAGTTCGTAAAGATGGCAATGTGTGGCACAATACAGAAACGAAACAGCAAGATGTATTCGATGTGAGTGGTGCCGGTGATACGGTAGTGGCTATGATGCTTACTACATTAATTGCAGGCTTATCTATTCGAGCATCTTTAGTGGCAGCCAATGCAGCAGCAGGTGTAGTAGTATCCAAAGTAGGTACCTATCCAATTCATCGTCAAGAACTATTAGATTTATTGTCTTCTATGAAAGCTAAAAAAGAAGATAAAGAAAGTGTCTATTCTGTAGAAGCATTAGCCAAAAAAATCCGATTATGGCAAGATCGAGGCGAAGTGGTTGTCTTTACGAATGGTTGCTTTGATATTTTACATCGTGGTCATTTGACCTATTTAAAAGAGGCAGCTACACTGGGTGATCATTTGGTGGTGGCCCTCAATTCAGATAGCTCTGTGCGTCGTTTAAAAGGGGATAGTCGTCCTATCAATCATGAACTAGATAGAGCCTTATTGATGAGCTCTTTAGGCTTTGTAGATGGTGTGGTTCTATTTGAAGAAGATACGCCAGCAGAGGTGCTTTCACAGTTGCGACCAAATATATTGGTTAAAGGTGGAGATTATAAGCCAGAAGACGTCATTGGCAAGGAGTTTGTAGAGGAAGTACAAATCTTGCCGTTCCAAGAGGGATATTCCACAACAGGAATCATTGAACGTATTCAAGGATTAATAGAGGAAGGAAAACTATGATTATTGTTACTGGTGGTGCTGGCTTTATCGGCTCCAATATTGTAAAACAGTTGAATAATAAAGGTCGCAATGATATTTTGATTGTTGATGATTTAACGGATGGTCGTAAAATCCGCAACATTGAAATGTTGGATTTTGCAGATTATATCGATTATGAAGATTTTGATACTGCGGTAGAACAAAATACCTTTGATTGTGGACCTATCGAAGTGGTATTCCACGAAGGTGCTTGTGCAGACACTATGAATTATGATGGTAGATATATGATGAAAAATAACTATGAAGGATCTAAAAATCTCTTTCATTATTGCCAAGAACGTCGAGTTCCTTTCATCTATGCATCTTCTGCATCCACCTATGGACATGGGACTAATGGATTCCGCGAAGACCCATCTTGCGAACAAGCTTTAAATCCATATGCGTATTCTAAACTACTATTTGACCGCTATGTAGCAAAATTTAGAAACCAATTACAATCTCAATGTGTGGGCTTACGCTATTTCAATGTCTTTGGACCGAATGAAACACATAAAGATAAGATGGCATCTTTGGTGCGTCAAATGTATTATAAATTGATGGAAACTGGTGAAATTACACTCTTTAAAGGCATCGATGGATATGGTGACGGTGAGCAAACCCGTGATTTTATCTATGTAAACGATGTGGTAAATGTGAATTTCTATTTCTGGGAACACCCTGAAATTAGTGGTGTATTCAACTGCGGTACGGGTCATGCTCATACGTTCAACGAATTTATGAAAGCAGTTATTTCCTATGCGGGAAAAGGCTCTATTCGCTATATTGACTTCCCAGAGGTGTTGAAAGGTAAATACCAAAGCTACACCCAAGCTGATACAACGAAGTTGTTGGCAACTGGCTATGACAAAGGATTTACACCATTAAAACAAGCAGTTCATGAATATTGTGAGTTATTAGCGACTAATGAAGGATATGTAAAATAATGGAAACTAGACAGGTATTATTTTTAGATCGTGATGGAGTTATTAATGTAGATGTAGGATATTTAAGTGATCCTGCGAAATTGGAATTTATTCCAGGTGCTATTGAGGCTATGCAAGAGGCACAACGCCGTGGGTATGACATCATTGTAGTGACAAACCAAAGCGGAGTGGCTCGCGGATACTACACAGAAGACGATGTGCATCAGTTACACGAAGAAATGTCTCGCCGATTAGAGGCAGAAGGTGTGAAAGTATTGGCCTACTATTACTGCCCACATCATCCAGAAGGATCTGTGGCAGAGTACACGAAAGACTGTGATTGCCGCAAACCAAATCCTGGTATGTTGACGAAAGCAATTCAGGACTGGAATGTAGATGTGGATGGTAGCTTCCTAGTCGGTGATAAACCATCTGATGCGCAGGCTGCTGAGTCCATTGGCATGCGTGCGTACCCATTTGAAGAAGACAACTTAATGACATTCTTAGAGCCTATTTTTGCCTGGGAAGAAGGCAGAAAGCTATTGGGGCTGTAATGGTAGAACGAACACTTGTATGAGGCACCTCATAAGGTGTTCGTTTTCTTGTAGTGTAAGAAAAGTTACATTTTATGATTGACGGAATAGCTGATTTGTACTACTCTATACGAGGAACTAACTGTATAGTCTGTATCAAGAAGAACAGAACTGAGTTCCATTTTTTAGTATTGGTTCGACTTATATCCTAAGGGAATAAGAACGGAGGAAAACATGGAAAAAGAAACAGCGTTGCAAACACAACCATCGCAAAAATTTACGGTACGTCAATTAACGATTATTGGCTTATTGGCAGGGATTACGATTGTACTTGGCATGACAGGATGGGGCTTTGTGCCAATCCCACCAATTAGTGGGACCATCTTGCATATTCCAACCCTTTTAGGTGGTATCGTAGAAGGTCCTAAAGTGGGGATGTCAGTAGGGTTCTTATTTGGTGCTTACAGTATGGTACGAGCGTATATGTCACCGAATGTTTTATCTTTCGTGTTTATGAATCCAATCATTTCTATATTACCAAGAATGTTGATTGGTTTAGTAGCAGCGTTGGTATATATGTACTTGCCAGTTAAGGTAAGAGCTATCCGTATTGGTGTAGCCGCTTTCTTAGGAAAAGTCACAAGTACTATCCTTGTATTGACTGGTATTTATACAATCTATGGTGTAGAATTTGCAAAGGCAACACACATTTCACAAGAAGCTGTATTTGATGTGGTGATGGGTATTGCATGGTCTCATGGTATTCCAGAAGCACTATTAGGAGTAGCCGTTGTAACACCTGTGGCACTAGCTGTCATCAAAAAATTTAAATGATAATGAAATTGAGTGTATAGACTGCTCATGCATTCAAGTACGGATTTTTTAAATCGGATATAATCAAGAAGTGAATTAGCAAAGACTGATCACTTCTTGTTTTTTTATGTGTTAGGAGGAGTATACTCATGAATTGGAAAAACGATTAATCTACTTTGTGGGTGATAAACCTTCTGATGTACAGGCTGCTGAAGCGATTGGAATGCGTGCCTATCCATTTGAAGAAGAAAATTTAATGACATTCCTAACACCTATCTTCGCTTGGGAAGAAGGCAGAAAATTGTTAGGGCTGTAATGGTAGAACGAACACTTGTATGAGGCACCTCATAAGGTGTTCGTTTTCTTGTAGTGTAAGAAAAGTTACATTTTTTGATTGACAGAAGCGCTGTTTTGTACTACTCTATACGAGGAACTAACTGTATAGTCTGTATCAGGAAGAGCAGAACTGAGTTCCATTTTTTTATTATTGGTTCGACTTATATCCTAAGGGAATAAGAACGGAGGAAAACATGGAAAAAGAAACAGCGTTGCAAACACAGCCATCGCAAAAATTTACGGTACGTCAATTAACGATTATTGGTTTATTGGCAGGGATTACCATTGTACTTGGTATGACAGGTTGGGGCTTTGTGCCAATTCCACCAATTAGTGCTACTATCTTGCACATCCCAACTATCTTAGGTGGTGTTGTGGAAGGGCCTAAAGTAGGTATGTCAGTAGGTTTCTTATTCGGTGCGTACAGTATGGTACAAGCTTACATGGCGCCTAATATTTTATCCTTTGCATTTATGAATCCTATTATTTCTGTATTGCCAAGAATGTTGATCGGTTTAGTGGCAGCGTTGGTGTATATGTATGTACCAATTAAGGTGAAAGCCATCCGTATCGGCTTAGCTGCATTCTTGGGAACAGCTACTAATACAATCCTTGTTATGACTGGTATTTACACAATTTATGGTGTAGAATTTGCAAAAGCTACACATATTTCACAAGAGGCAGTATTTAATGTTGTGATGGGTATTGTATGGTCTCATGGTATTCCAGAAGCCTTGTTAGCAGTAGCTGTTGTAACACCAGTGGCAATTGCGGTGATCAAGAAGTTTAAATGATAATGATATTGAGTGTATAGACTGCTCATGCATTCAAGCACGGATTTTTTAAATCGGATATAATCAAGAAGTGAATTAGCAAAAACTAATCACTTCTTGTTTTTTTATGTGTTAGGAGGAGTATACTCATGAATTGGAAAAAACGATTAACCTATTTTGTACTAGGAGCTACTATGGTGGCTACTGCAGTAGGTATTGCTGGGTGTGGCAGTGATACAAAACAAGCAGCACCAGCTGAAAAAATGAAGGTCGTTACTACCGTGTTCCCTGTATATGATGTAGCGAAACAAGTAGGGGGAGACAAAGTTGATGTGACTTTATTAGTACCTCCAGGAGCAGAACCACATGATTGGGATCCAACTGCAAAAGATTTAAAAGAAATTGGTACTGCTAAAGTGTTCTTATATAGCGGTGCAGGTTTGGAACCAACAGAAAAGATTTTAGAAAAAGATGTGCTACAAAAAGCGCAACCTGTAGAATTGTCTAAATCTGTTACTTTGTTGCCAGCTCCAGATGAAGATGAAGACGAACATGATCATGACCATGACAAAGATCATAAAGATGACAAAGATCATAAAGACGACAAAGATGACCATAATAAAGCTCAAAAAGAAGATAAACATGAGCACGAACATGAACATGGCGAGTTTGATCCACATGTATGGTTAGATCCAATGAATGTTGCTAAAGAAGTAGATGCCGTTGTAGAAGCCTTCTCTAAAGCAGATCCTACGAATGCAAAATACTATGAAGCTAACGGCAAAGCATACAAAGAAAAATTACAAGCATTGCATGCTAAATATGAAGAATTTGGTAAAACACAACACGACAAACATTTAGTAGTTAGCCATATGGCATTTGGGTACTTAGCAAACGCATACGGTTTTGAACAATTGGGTATTATGGGAGTATCTCCAGATGCTGAACCAACACCAGATCGCATGGCAGATATCGTGGCTTTCATCAAAGAACATAATGTAAAAGCAATCTTCAGTGAAGAATTGGTAAGCCCTAAATTGGCTAATGCTATCGCTGCTGAAACTGGCGTAAAAGTGTATGTATTAAACCCTGCAGAAGGTTTAACAGAAGAACAAGCACAAAAAAATGTGACATACCTTGACATCATGGAAGAAAACCTTAAAACATTGAAAGAAGCGTTAGCTCACTAATTCCTATGCCTTTTGCTTGCTTGAAACGGTATTAGATGATAATATAATAGAGTAAGTTTGTGCTTAGGAGGAATGAAGATGTCTAAACGTATTCGTACAATTAACACTGAATCCCTACAAAAAACTGCTAAAACAGGCGGCTGCGGCGAATGTCAAACATCTTGCCAATCTGCTTGCAAAACTAGCTGTACAGTAGGTAACCAAGTGTGCAAACAAAAATAATCATTCGATTAGCAATAAGCTGTTCACCATATGGTGGGCAGCTTATTTGCTTTATATTACTTCTAGGATTATACTAAAAGTGTTACTATAAAACATACAAAAATCCCCCTAGATGTACCAGATCTAGGGGGATTCTGTATGCTAACCCTTTTATGTCTTTAGCTTGTCTAAATTATAATATCTGTACTTCAAAAGTACAATTTTTTGCATACTATAATTTTAGAAAAAGTATACTCTATATTGATAGCTTTCTATACGTTACGAGTATAAAGTGATATAATATACGGTAGACTTTAGTAAGTTAATGGAGGTATGAATGTTAGAATTACAACCGATGATTCATAAATTTAAAATGAAAGATAAGTTCTTTCTATTGGATGTAAATAGTGGAATTATCCATGTGATCGATGAGCTCATTGATCGTGTATTAGATATCTATAACGGTACCAACCGTGATGCTGTACATAGTGCGTTAGATGCTACAGAGGATGCAGCGGAGTTAGATGAAATTATGGATGAGTTAGATGAACTCATCAAAGAGGAAATGCTCTTTGCTCCTATGTCTGCAGAGTTCAAACTAGTGGTAGATGAAAAACCAATTGTAAAAGCTCTTTGCTTAAACATTGCTCATGATTGCAACTTAGCTTGTAAGTATTGTTTCGCTAGTCAAGGTGATTACGGCGGAGTAAAACGAGAATTAATGAGTTTTGACGTGGCGAAACGTGCTGTAGATTTCTTGATTTCTATGAGTGGTCCACGCCAGCATTGTGAAATCGATTTCTTTGGTGGTGAGCCATTGTTGAACTGGGATGTAGTGAAACAAACCGTAGAATACATTGAATCCATTCAAGAAAAACATGGAAAAATCTTTAAATTGACATTGACCACTAACGGCATGTTATTGACACAGGATAAAATCGATTATGTGAATGAGCATAACATGAGTTTGGTGCTGTCCCTAGATGGTCGTGAAGATGTGCATAATAGTATGCGCCCAAGTTCTGGTGGCAAAGACACTTACAATACAGTAGCGAAGAACTTAGTGAATGCTGTTAAACAGCGTGAGGGCCGTGAATATTATGTACGTGGTACCTATACACATAATAACTTGGACTTCTGCAAAGATGTAGAAGCTATGTCAGATTTAGGGTTTGAACATTTGTCTATGGAACCAGTGGTTGGCGAAGATGGAGCTTATGTGTTACGTCCTGAGGATATGCCGATCATCGAAAAAGAATATGAAAAATTGGCAGACTTATATTTAGAACGTCAACTAGCAGGTTGGGGTGAGAAATTTAACTTCTTCCACTTCCGTATGGATTTATACCGTGGACCATGTATGGCGAAACGCTTACGTGGTTGCGGAGCTGGTCATGAGTATATGGCTGTTGTACCAAATGGAGATATTTACCCATGTCACCAATACGTAGGTAAGGATGGCTATGTGATTGGTACGGTCTTTGATGGTTTGAAAAATTATGACATACCGACACAATTTAGAAATACTCACGTATTTACGAAAGAAACATGTGCCAACTGTTGGGCAAAATTCTTCTGCTCCGGTGGTTGCCATGCGAACAATGAAACATTAGGTGGAGACCTTAGCACACCATACGAAATGGGATGTAAATTACAGAAAAAACGTATCGAATGTGCTATTATGATCCAAGCTGAACTGGATGCAGCGGGGATCCGACAAGAAAATCACTAAAATTTTATAACTGAAGGGAGGCGGGTTCTATGAAAGCATATACCATACATGTAACAGGCATTGTACAGGGCATAGGATTCCGCCCCTTTGTGTCTAAACTAGCCCATGAAATAAGACTAGTGGGGACAGTGAGAAATGACACGAGCGGTGTGGAGATACATATACAAGGTGTAGAGGCAGATTGTCGACTGTTTATAGAGCGATTGCAATCTGACTTGCCTATGCATGGACGCATTGATACTTTGCGTGTAGAACCAAGCACAGTACAATCATTGCACTCGTTTACGATAATCCTTTCCCAAGGTGCTCAGGGCAATGCCTTTATTGGCGCCGATATGGCACCTTGTGAGGCATGCTTGCAGGACATACAAGACCCTAAAAATCGACGCTTTCACTATGGGTTTACAAATTGTACAAATTGCGGCCCTCGGTATACGATTATTGAAAGTACACCTTATGACCGTGATACAACGTCTATGAAAGTATTCCCTATGTGCGTAGACTGTCAGAAGGAATATGAGGACCTCGAAGGTCGACGGTATCATGCAGAGCCAAATGCTTGCGAGCACTGTGGCCCCATGTTTACATTGAAAGGCGCAGATGGCACGGTGTTCGCTAGTGGACAGGATGCCATAGAGCAAGCCAAAGAGTACATACAACAAGGTGCCATTGTGGCACTAAAAGGCGTTGGCGGCTATCATTTGGTGTGCGATGCCTTGCAAGAAAACGCAGTACAAATCTTGCGCCAGCGTAAAGGACGGCCTAGAAAACCCTTAGCGGTCATGGCAGGATCCTTGGAAACGGCAAAACAGTATGTATACATATCTGAAAAGGAAGAAGAACTATTGTTGAGCCCAGCAAGGCCTATTATGTTGTTGCGAAAGGTAACAGAGCATAATACGGTGGCACCAAGTGTAGCTCCTGGTATGGAAACCTTAGGCATTTTGCTGCCCTATGCTCCATATCACTACAGTTTAGTACCGTCTAATGCTCTATGGGTTATGACTAGTGCGAACCGAAGTGGTGATCCTGTATTATATAATGATGCCCAGGCATTGGAAGAATTACAGGGGATAGCAGACTATATATTGACTCACAATCGGGAGATTATCTCTCCTGTAGATGATTCTGTGGTACAAGTGGTGCATGATAAATCAATCATGATTCGCCGTAGCCGAGGATACGTACCTGTATCCATTCCTGTAGTAGCATTAGAGAAGAGTTCAACTATGCTAGCTATGGGTGCAGATATGAAGGCAGCATTTGCGATGAATCGAGGTTCTCATGCTATCCTTAGCCCCTACATGGGAGATATGGAGCATCAGCGAGTACAGGATTTGTTATGGTCCACAACGAAGCGCTATGAAGACTTATTTCAATTACGACCAACAGAGGTCATCGTGGATGCCCACCCGAATTACTACACATCACAGTGTGGTAGAATCTATGCAGAGAAACATCACGTGCCTGTCATAGAAGTGCAGCATCATCATGCCCATGTGGCAGCGGTACTGGCAGAGTATAATATTCAGGAACCAGTGTTAGGTATTTGCTTTGATGGGACAGGATATGGCACAGATGGCACTCTATGGGGCGGTGAGTTTTTATATTGTCATCAAGAGCATATGGAACGTATGGCACATTTGAGTTATGCCCCTTTGCCAGGTGGTGAAGTGGCAGTACGAGAACCATGGCGTCAAGCATTGTGGTATGTGAATCAGATCTATCCATCAGGGGGACCCACAGTCATAGAAGAGTGGAAGAAAACACTGCCTAAGGGATGGGAACTATTAGAGAAAATGATGCCTCATATGCAGATGATACAGTCTTCTAGCGGTGGTCGTTTATTTGATACAGTAGCGTCTTTGTTAGGGGTAGGCCATGAGCATCTCTATGATGCGCAACTTGCTATCGAGTTAGAGCAACTGGCGCTTTCAGAGAGGGGCACTATCCTAGACATGAAGCTGGACGGAACGGTATTAGATACAATGAGTTTAGTACGATCTGTGATAGAACAATTAGAATGTGGTGAAAGTGTAGCAAAAATCTCAGCAAACTTTCACAGAACTTTGATATATTATATAGGACAGATGGCGAAACGATGTTGTGAAGAACGACATATTTCGCATATTGTCTTGTGTGGAGGAGTATTCCAAAATCGCATTCTCCTAGAAGGAGTGATACGGGAATTAGAAGTGTACCATATCCACATTCCTAACCAAAGCCCTTTGAATGATGGCGGTATCGCCTTGGGTCAACTGTGGTTAGGAAGTCATAAGAATAGATAGGAGATACTATGTGTTTAGCAGTACCTGCACAGTTGGTGCATATTAATGAATCCATCGGTACCGTAGAATTAACAGGAGTGCAACGGGAGTGTAGCCTGTTATTGGTGCCGGAAGCAAAAATTGGAGATTGGCTATTAGTCCATGCGGGCTGTGCCGTACAAATTGTAGATGAGGAGGAAGCTCGTTTGACCCTTGAGGCATTCCGCGAGTTAGAAGAACTTGAACAAGATTACTTTAACAGAAAAATCGAAGGTCGCTGCTAGTCTACTAGAGCGCATTCGTGAATTACATAATCCGGAAGAAACGGTGCGGTTTATGGAAGTTTGCGGGACCCATACCGTGGCTATCTTCCGTGAAGGCATCCGTCAAATGCTACCAAAAGGCATCGAGCTGATTAGTGGTCCTGGATGTCCTGTCTGTGTGACAGATCAACAATATATGGACCAAGCTCTGGCCTATGCAGCTCAAGATGACGTAGTGATTGCCACCTTTGGAGATATGCTGAAAGTACCTGGCACGACAGGTAATTTATGGCAATCTAAAGAAGAGGGGGCCCACATTGAGATTATCTATAGCCCAATGGAAGTACTTTCCTTAAGTGAACAATATCCAGATAAGAAGATTATCTTCTTAGGCATTGGCTTTGAAACGACTATAGCTGTCATAGCAGCTACAATACAGGCGGTTCATGCAAAGGGACTCAAGAATGTATTTTTCTTGATATCTCATAAATTGGTCCCTCCTGCATTACGCGCTTTATTAAGTAATCCAGATCATCAAATTGATGGATTCTTGTTGCCAGGTCATGTAAGCGTTATCATTGGAGAACAGCCGTATCAATTCTTAGCTGATGAATATCATATGCCAAGTTGTATTGCTGGCTTTGATGGTGTGGAAATTTTAGCAGCCATTGTAAATCTTTTAGAACAACGTAAAGAAAAGAAATTTTATGTAGGAAATACGTATCGGTCCGTGGTGGCAAAAACGGGAAATCCAGTAGCACAACAATTAATGAATACCTTGTATGAGCCGTCTGATGATGGTTGGCGTGGTATTGGTACCTTACCTGCATCAGGATTAAAGTTGCGAGGTGAATGGTCTGCTTATGATGCATTAGTACAATTACCATTGCCTCCGTTTACCACTAGTGATGGACCGAAAGGTTGCCAATGTGGGTCTGTTATCCAAGGGATGATTCATCCTGATGCATGCCCTTTATTTGGCAAACTTTGTACGCCAGAGCATCCAGTAGGAGCTTGTATGGTATCCGTAGAAGGTAGTTGTTCAGCTTGGTATAAATACGGTTTTTCCAGCGGTGGAATGACCTGGGAGGAATAAATGGAACGGATTCGGTTAGTCCATGGTAATGGTGGTAAATTTAGCCACGAGCTAGTGGACAAATATATTGTGAAATATTTTTCTAATCCAATATTAAATGAATTACATGATGGGGCTGTATTTCCCGTTACTAATGGGCGTATGGCTATGAGCACAGATTCCTATGTAGTGACGCCGCATATATTTCCTGGTGGTAACATTGGTAAGTTAGCTGTATGTGGTACAGTGAATGACTTAGCCATGATGGGTGCTATTCCTCAGTATTTGTCTTGTGGACTCATTTTAGAGGAAGGTTTGCCTATCCCTACGTTAGAAGTGGTGCTACAAACCATGTCTGATATGGCACAACAAGCAGGTGTTTCTATCATTACAGGAGACACGAAGGTGGTAGAAAAGGGTTCTGTTGACGGAATCTACATCAATACAGCCGGTGTAGGTATTGTACCGGACTATGTACAGTTAGGCACTCCCTATATTGAAAGTGGTATGAAAGTTATTGTATCCGGCACCTTGGGTGACCATGCCATTGCTGTTATGGGAACTCGGTATGGATTAGATTTGCCAGACACAATTCAGACAGATTGTGCTCCCTTACATACTATGTCCCATGCCTTATTGGAAACATTTGGAAAAAATATTGCTTTTTTTAGAGATCCTACTCGCGGTGGATTGGCTACCACATTACAAGAAATTGCAAATTCTGCTCAAAAAGGGATTCGATTGCAAGAGTCTGCCATTCCTGTCCGTGAGGAAGTGCAAGCCGTATGCCAAGTATTAGGGTATGACCCATTGTATTTAGCCAATGAAGGTAAAATGATTGCCATTGTACGTGCTGATGTGGCAGATGATGTAGTGCAGATGATGCGGACTTTTACAGAAGGTTGTGATGCTGTCATCATTGGTGATATAGTGAATGGTAATGCTGGTAAAGTAGGTTTACAAACGGCAGTAGGCGGAATTCGTTTGTTAGATATGCTCGGAGAAGACCAAGTTCCACGGATTTGCTAAAAAATATAAGATTTCATGAAAAAATCATGGATATCTCATATACTTTGTATAGAATAAAAATTTATTTTTTGATACAATGGAAAGGAAAAGGAGGATATTACGATGAAAAAACAAATCGTAGCTGCTATGGTAGCATTCTCAGTAGCCACTGTGGGTGTTGTTGGAGTGCAACAAGCTCAGGCGTTCAATTTAGGAAGTTTATTAGGAGGCGCCTTGAAAGTGGGAGGCGTGGGCTTTCTAGTAGATAAATATGGAGACTCCATTAATAATTTTTTGAACAATTTATTAAAGCAAAATAATTTGAGTACTACCTATTCAACAAAAGTAGTTCCTATTGTTAGTCTTGGTAAAGGCGGCCATATTGGTGCAGCACAGATAACAGGACCTAGTAGTGAAGTGGAACGTGTGGAAGCGGTAGCACAAATTGAGGCTAGTTTTAATTCCGTAGCTCGCGTAAAAGGACTAGTACCGATTGACAGTACGAACCCAACGACTGCAAACCGCATTCAAGGGGTTGGCGTATCCGCAATTATAGATTTGAAGATTTAATGGATTAGCACGGGCTTGCCCGTGCTATCTATGTGTTAGTAGAGATGAGGAGATACTATGAAACGTTCTGCTGTATTAGGAGCTGTATTTGCTCTTTTAGCAACAAGTGTATGGGCTGCACCAGACACAGTATTAGAAAAAACAGAAGCTTTGGAAAGTACTGTGTATGGTAAAGTACAAGTAGGTGCATTAACAGATCGAGTACATCAATTACAAGATACTATTTATGGTACAAAACAACAAGGTAGTATTACAGGGCAAGTGGAATCTTTGTATACATCTGTAGAAGGTCAAGGAACAAAGGTAACATTGCATCAAGAAGTCAATGCTTTGGAATGGATGTATTATGATGAAGTTCATAGTGGCTCTCTCGTAGAACGCATTGGCGAAATGGAACGCAGTGTGAATGGACTAGAAGCAAAAGGTTCTTTACAAAGTCGTGTACAAAAATTAAAGCAATCTATTTTTGGAACACAAGTAGCATTGCGAACAAAACTAGGAACTATTGGGGCTGATCAAGTATTTACTCTAGAATTAACAGAACCAGTAACATCTCAAAAAAATGTGAAAGATGATGTAGTTCATATCAAAGTAGCAGAAGATGTAATGGATGGGGAAACTCTGTTGATTCCTAAAGGAACAGTAGGTACTGGCCATATTACGGAAATTACAAAAGCAAGATCTTTTGGACGTAATGCAAAACTAAACATTGTATTTGATAAATTACAAGGTATTGATGGTACAGTTTTCACAGCCATCCAAGGTGAAGAAGCTAAGTCTAAAACAAAGGGAGAACTAAAAGCGGCTGGTGCATCTGTAGCAGGGGCTGTTTTATTAGGGCCTGTAGGCCTTGTAGGGGGCTTCTTTGTAAAAGGTAAATCTATTGATTTACCAGTAGGAACTCTTGTGTATGTACAGCCTGAATCTTCTGTTACTATTTCTGGGGTGGAAGTACATGGTGTAGATACGGGAGCTGTGCAAAAAGCTCCTGTGGAGCCAGTGGTCGCACCAAAAGCAGCAGCTGAACCAGTAGCAGCATCAAAAGTAGTAGCTGAATCAACGCCAGCTCCGGCTGTAAAAGCAAAAGAAGAACCTGTACAAGTGGTACCAGATGATTCTTTAACTGAAAAACCTGTCATCATTGTAAAACGTGAGAAAGACTAGGAGATGAGCATGAAAAGATATTCTGTAACAGCCGCTGCTATTTTGACGGCATTGGCATGTACACAAGGTCATGCCCAAACAGTAGATGCTACGACCCCAGTATTCGAAGCCGCTCCAAAGGTTGCCGAAACTCAGTATGTGCAAATGCCTAAGACTTCCACAGTATCTACAGATACACAGTATGCGCCAAATTTGCAGGTTAAAGCAATTGAAAAAAAAGGCAAACAAGTGGTAGAAAAACCGGCTGTACCAGTTCGTATTGATGCAGATAAAATGTATTATAACGATACTACTGGTCGTGTATGGGCCAATGGCGCTGTAGAAGTAGAACGGGGCAATCAACAACTATTGTCAGAAAGACTAGAAGGTAATACGAAGACCCAGCAATATGAAAGTGTATCGGACTATCACTTTTTAGAAGATAAAGGGGATACAAAGGACTTAAAAGGTTCTCACATTACCTACAATGCTACTACTGGAGCAGCTCACACAAAAAATGTATTTGGCTATGCCGATCCCTATTGGGTAAAAGCAGAAGTAGGTGACTTTGATGGTAAAACAGGGCGCATTGAAAAAGGTTGGTTAACGACAAAACATGCCATTGCTTTTAAAGGGGCACCTGATTATCGTGTGGAAGGGGACTATATAGAGGTATTCCCTGGAGATAAAGCAGTCATTCATAATGCAAGCTTTTATATTAAAAATAAACGGATTATTTCTGTAAATAAATATACGGTGTCTTTGCGTCAAGATAAACAAGGACAAGTGAGCGTATTTTCCTTTGTACCAAGACCGAAATATAATTCTTCTGATGGATTGAGTTTAAATGGTAAAATTGACTATCCAGTATCTAAACATGGGGAACTTTTCTTGCATTATACTTGGGGAACTCATATTGGGTTTAAACCATCCTTTGGGTATGTTCATTTCTTGCCTTGGGGAGAAGCAAAGATAGCGTATAGTCGCGAGTCAGCTACATTAAATGCGAAAAAAGTATGGGTCGAGAAGAAGCCTGAATTATCGGTGGATACGCATGCGTATCATCTTGGTAGCACTCCTGTGACTATTCGTGGTGGTGTTAGCTATGGTAAATGGTATGAAGGTCATATCAAGGGAACTCATGCTAAGATGTATGGTGAAGTATCTCATGACCCAGTTCATATAGGGCCTAATACAGAGGTTACCTTCTATGGTGGTTACCAACGTGATTACTACGGATATAATTCGTCGGTTCGTTCTATGCCATATTGGGGTGTAGCTGCCAACACCAACCTAGGACCTCGTGTGAAAGCTTGGGCTGGATATCGTCAAAGTAATGTATCTGTCTCAGCCGACTCTCCATATCCATTTGATCAAATTGATGTGAAGTATAATTTATACTATGGGCTAAGTGTACAAGCTACTCGATTAGATCGCTTTAGTGTACAGATACAACGAGATATGCAGACTCATGAGTTACGGTATGTAGATCTTACATGGCATCGTGATTTACATTCCTTTGAAGGATCCTTGACATATCGTACAAAACAAAAGAAATGGGAATATACATTGGTAGCGAAAGATTTTTAATCTAAGGGGAAACCATGAAAAAAGTTAGAAAAGCAGTGATTCCAGCGGCAGGCTTTGGTACACGCTTTTTACCAGCCACTAAGGCACAGCCGAAAGAGATGTTGCCTATTGTGGATACACCAACAATACAATATATTGTGCAAGAGGCTATCGATTCAGGTATTGAAGATATTCTAATTATTACGGGACGCAATAAGCGTGCGATTGAAGATCATTTTGATACTAGTGTGGAGTTAGAGCAATTATTGCAACAACAAGGTAAGCAACAACATCTTGATATGGTGAGAAATTTGGCGAATATTAAAGTTCATTACATTCGTCAGAAAACAGCCCGTGGATTGGGTGATGCTATCTATTGTGCGAAGTCTTTTATAGGGGATGAGCCATTTGCTGTTCTATTAGGGGATGATGTGGTCTATAACCCACAAAGACCGTGCTTGAAGCAATTAATTGATTGTCATTATGCCCATGATGGTGTAACAATTTTAGGAACTCAATTTGTAGCTCCAGAAAAAGTTAGCTCCTATGGTATTGTGTCCGGTAGTGAAATCGAACCGAATGTGTATGAAGTAGCAGGTTTGGTGGAGAAGCCACCACTTGAGTATGCTCCATCGAACTTGGCGGTATTAGGTCGTTATATTTTGACGCCAGATATATTTGATGAATTAGAAAAAACTCCCCAAGGGGCGGGCAATGAAATTCAATTGACCGACGCGATTGCTAGACTTTCCTCAAGAATTTTAGCTTACTCTTATGAAGGGGTGCGCTATGATATAGGCGATCGATTAGGATATTTAAAAGCGACTGTAGAATACGGCTTACGAAATCCACAGTTGGCTGAGGCATTTAAATTGTATTTGCAAGACTTAGATATTGATTATATTATGAATCATAGATCTTAGTTGTATAGAATCAACGGATATTGTGAGGTGAATGCCTTGTGATATCCGTTTTTTCATAACTATTCATCGCATAGTAAAAATACATTGTGATACATATCACAGAGGCCTGTATTTGCTAGACTGATGCAGTATATATAATTGGTCTCATATTGTGAAATACTTAATTAAATGTTAGAATATAAGAATATGCATAAGTATAGTAAGTTAGAATTAATGAGGAACATATGGCAACAAGATTAAAATGGAAACATTCCGAAATTAAAGAGAATCCGCTCTTTTCCAAATTAAGAAGTACCATAGAAACTGCTTTTTATGGAAATAATGTAACACCGGTGAAGTCTATTGCACAGGCTTATGAGTTAGCCACGAAAGAACCTGGGGTCGTTGTATTAGATATGCCCGTATACCGTGCGGAAGAGCAAGGTTTACCGCAAGATGCCAAAGTATTAGTTACGAATAATGGTAAAACAACAGGTCGTTATGCAAAAGCTCGCCGTATTATTGGCGATGAAGGTATTAATGAAGTAGAATTATGTGATATTGCGCGGGATGCAGTATATGATAGCCGTCATAAAGAATGGATTTCAGCGCAAGCTATCGTAGGTTTGGATGAAGCTTTTACTGCTCGTGCGCACTTGATGATTCCTAAAGAGCATGCATCGATCCTATATTCTTGGGCTATTAATTTCCAATTTTTCAATGAGGAAGTAAAAGCCTTCTATAGAGGTAGTAAAGAGATTCCAGAAGGGGATATTTTTATTTACTCTGACCCAGATTATGTGGTAGAAGGTCATCCAGGTGGACTGGCTATTTTTGACCCTGCTCATAACTGTGCTATGATTTTAGGTATGCGTTATTTTGGGGAGCATAAAAAAGGTACTCTTACATTAGGATGGTCCTTGGCAAATCGTTATGGTTATGTGGCATGCCATGGTGGCATGAAACGATACAATTTAAAAGATGGTTCTTCTTATACGATTGGCGTATTTGGGTTATCAGGGTCTGGTAAATCTACATTGACTCATGAACAGCATGGTGGACGATATGATATTTCTGTATTACATGATGATGCCTATATCATTCATACAGAAGATTTGTCTTCCATTGCCTTAGAACCAACATATTTTGATAAAATGCAAGACTATCCAGTGGAACATCCTGCTAATAAATACCTATTAACATTGCAAAATGTGGGTGTTACTTTAGATGAAGATGGTAACAAAGTTGTGTTAGCAGAAGATGTGCGCAATAACAATGGTCGTGCTATTAAATCACAATTCTGGACAGATAATCGTGTGAACTTTGTAAAAGACCCTGTGAATGCTATCGTGTGGTTGATGAAAGATAAAACATTGCCACCAATTTTAAAAGTTGATGATCCAATTTTAGCGGCTACTATGGGAGCTACTTTGGCAACACGTCGTTCTACAGCAGAAAAATTGGATGCTAATGTAGATCCTAATGCATTGGTGATTGAACCCTATGCTAATCCATTCCGTACCTATTCTTTACGTACCGATTATGAAAGTTACAAAAAACTATTCACTCAATCTGGTGTAGATTGCTACATTATGAATACGGGCTTCTTCTTGGACAAAAAAATTCCAAAAGAAGTAACATTAGGCTTGTTAGAAGGTTTGGTTGAGGGTAGCCTTAACTTTGAACCGTTCTATAAATATGAAAACTTAGAATATGTAAAAGTTGAAGGTTTTGAACCAGACTTTACAGTTCGTGAGTACCATCATATTTTGCACAAAGCATTTGAGTTCCGCTACGATTACATTGAAAAATTAAAAGGAACAAAAGATGAGTTGCCAAATGAAGTACTAGATGTATTAAAAATCATTATGTAAGGGGGAATAGTGATGAATCAAACATTATCTTGGGGTTCTGTAGCCTTTATTGGAACTATGTTATTCGGGATGTTCTTCGGAGCAGGAAACTTAATTTTCCCTGTTCACTTAGGACAAGAAGCAGGTCAAGCGTTGTGGCCAGCTATTTTAGGCTTTTTAGCGACAGCTATTGGACTACCATTCTTGGGTATTGTCGCTATGGGTGTGTCTCGTAGTAATGGCTTACAAGACTTGGTAAGTCGTGTACACCCGACCTATGGTAAAATTTTCACCTTGTTATTGTACATCACGATTGGGCCAGCATTTGCTATCCCAAGAACGAGTACAGTATCCTATACAATCGGATTTGAACCATTCCTTGGCAGTGTCAATCCAGATCTTGCATTAGCTGTATTCTCTGGGGTATTCTTTATCATTGCTATTTTATTCTCTTTAAACCCTGGTAAGTTGATGACTTATATCGGTAAAGTGTTAACGCCATTATTCTTAGTATTCCTAAGCATTTTATTAATCACTGTAGTGGTTATGCCAATGGGAGATTACACATCAGTAGCGCCACAAGGGGAATATGCTACCCATGCGTTCTTCAAAGGTTTTACAGAAGGCTATAATACACTTGACGTATTGGCATCGTTAGCCTTTGGTATCATCGTTATCCGTGCCTTACAAGGTGTGGGGGTCACAGAACCTAAGGACATTGCTATGGGACTTGTAAAAGCAGGCTTCGTGGCATGCTCTATTATGGCTGTTATCTACGGTTTCTTAGCCTACAGTGGTGCTACAAGTGTCACAACATTAGGCCTTGCTAAAAATGGTGGTATTACCATGGCGCAAATGAATGCATTTTACTTCGGCAATGTAGGGGCTATCTTGTTGGCCATCATTGTTACACTAGCATGTTTAAAAACTTGCGTAGGTTTGATTGGTGCTTGTGGTGAAACTTTTGATGAAATGTTCCCAAACACATTGGGTTACCGTGGTTATGCATACTTAACAACAGCAGTGGGTTTCTTAATTGCTAACGTAGGCTTAACAAAAATCATCGAATTAGCTATCCCTGTGTTGATGTTCTTGTATCCATTGTCTATTACAATCATCTTGTTATCCTTTGCAGCACCTATTTTCAAAGGCAGACAAGCTGTGTATGCGTGGACAACAGCCTTTGCCCTATTTGCGGCATTAGGTGATGCTATGGCAACAGCACCAGCATTTATCAATCAATCTGGATTTGTACAATGGGCGTTGCCATATTACGGAATGCTTCCATTTGCTTCTATCGGTATGGGCTGGATTGTGCCGTCCATTATCGGTTTCCTTATCGGTATGGTGCATATCGCATTAGTACGTAAATAGTAGAATTAAAGATAAACGACTAGATTGTAATAATCTAGTCGTTTTGTTTATCTGTGAGGATAATGTCTCGTGACGGTATTAGATTCTATAGAAATTTTAATTTATATATTTTCTATTACTTTCACATGTGGTATAATCTCTATATCTTTCCCATAGAAAGACTGTAGGCGGTGGCGCGTGGCTACCATGTAGTATAGTAGAAAGGAGATTTTTATGTGGAAAAAAGGACTGGCCCTGTTGGTGGTCTGTCTGGTGGGATTCTTACTATGGCATGAATCTTCACTAGAAGCACCAGGAGGAGGCAAGATGTACCGAGTGGGTATCTTGCAATTAGCGGAGCATCCCGCACTAGATGCAGCAAATAAAGGTTTCGTAGATGGATTACGGGAAGAGGGATTTGTAGATAATGTGATTCTTGACCACCAAAATGCTCAAGGAGACCAATCCAATCTAAACACCATTGCCCAACGATTTGTGGCGCGTAATTCCGATTTAGTAGTGGCCATTGCAACTCCAGCGGTACAGGCTATGGCGAATGCTACGAAGGACATTCCTGTATTAGGCACTGCGGTTACGAGCTTTACCACAGCACGACTTGTAGATAGTGATGAACATCCAGGTGGTAATGTATCGGGTACCACAGATATGGTGCCTATGGAAAAACGAGTGGAATTAGTGCATCAATTATTACCGAATGCGAAAAAAATCGGTACTATTTATTCATCCAGTGAAGTGAATTCACAATTACAAGCAGAGAGTTTTCGAAAAGAAGCACAAAAATACGGTATGGAATTAGTAGAAATAACCGTCTCCAACGTGAATGATGTGCCGCAGGCGGCGAATCAATTAGCTATTATGGGTATTGATGCAGTATACTTTCCAACAGATAATATCATTGCTTCATCCTATGCAAACATTGTCACTATATTTAGTAGCGCTAACTTACCAGTGTTTCCCTCTGATGAGACATGGTTAAAAACAGGTGGACTAGCAGCCTACTCTGTAGACTTTTATAGATTAGGGGTACAAACTGGACATATGGCGGCTCGTGTACTTCGTGGTGAAAGTACACCGGACAGTATGCCAATCGAAATGCAAGAGCCTATTAAATTTGTATTCAACCAAGACGAAGCGAATCGGTTACATATCCAGATTCCAGAGACATTGCGACAACAGTAGTATAGTAGTGGGGGCAACCCCAAGTAGGAGGATCTATGACAAACTTAATTATTAGCACCATTGCACAAGGCCTATTGTGGGCATTATTGGCATTGGGTGTATTCATTACTTTCAGAATTTTAGACGTAGCTGATTTAACAGTAGAAGGTAGTTTCCCTATGGGAGCTGCAATTTCTGCAGTATTGATTACCTTGGGTGTGAACCCTTGGATTACAGTGATAGTTGCAGGTATTGGTGGTATGATTGCCGGAGCTGTAACAGGGTGGATACATACGAAATTAAAAATTCCTGCATTGCTAGCTGGTATCTTAACCATGATTGCCTTGTATTCTGTGAACTTACATATTATGGGGAAAGCAAATATCTCCTTATTGCGCATGGATACAGTGTACTCCGCCATTCATAGCATGGGTATTTCCAATGCGGTAGCATTGACTATCATTGGTGTAGTGGTAACTGTGGTAGTGGGATTATTCTTATTCTGGTTCTTTGGTACTGAACTAGGCACATCTATCCGCGCTACTGGGGTAAATCCACAAATGATTCGTGCCCAAGGGGTAAACACAGATTCCATGATTGTTCTTGGATTACTATTATCCAATGGTTTTGTAGCTGTATCTGGGGCGTTAATTGCTCAATCCCAAGGTTTTGCAGATATCGGTATGGGCGTAGGAACTATCGTTATCGGCCTCGCATCTGTTATCATCGGGGAGGTACTATTTGCTTCTTCTTCGGTAGTGCGCAAACTATTTGGTAATTCTTCCTTCGTGTTGAGCTTAGTAGCCGTTGTATTCGGTTCCATTATTTACCGTATCGTTATTGCTACTGTACTATACCTAGGTATGCCTCCAAATGATTTAAAATTATTTACTGCTATCTTAGTAGCCTTAGCTCTATCCTTACCAACGTGGCAAGGTAAATTTCGTCGTGGTTAAGAGGAGGGTATACACATGTTGGAATTAAAAGGAATTGTGAAAGCCTTCCATAAAGGCACTGTGAATGAAAAAATAGCTCTTCGTGGCATTGACTTACGATTAGAAGATGGAGATTTTGTGACTGTTATCGGTGGTAATGGAGCTGGTAAAAGTACGTTGTTGAACTCCATCGCTGGGGTATTCTCCGTCGATGAAGGTACATTGCATATTAATGATGTAGACGTCACTCATATGGCGGAATACAAACGGGCCAAATACATTGGTCGTGTTTTCCAAGATCCTATGTTGGGCACAGCAGGAAATATGCAAATTGAGGAGAACATGCTTCTTGCCTTGCGTCGCGGAAAACAAATGGGATTGTCTTGGGCATTCAAAGAAAATGAAAGAGAGTTATTTAAACAGCAATTAGCTCGGTTAGATTTAGGCTTAGAAAATCGTTTGTCATCCAGTATGGGATTATTAAGTGGTGGTCAGCGTCAATCCATAACCTTGTTGATGGCCACTATGTTGAAACCAGAAGTGTTGTTGCTAGATGAACATACGGCAGCCTTAGATCCTAAAACGGCAGAAAAAGTATTGCAGCTCACAGATGAACTAGTAAAAGAACATCATTTGACTACCTTGATGATTACCCATAACATGCGTGATGCCTTACGATTCGGCAATCGCTTGATCATGATGGATAATGGTAAAGTTATCTATGATGTACGAGGAGAAGAGAAGGCTAGCTTAACGGTACAAGATTTATTAGAGCGCTTTGAAGTAGCTAGCGAAAATACCCTCAGTGACCGCATGATGTTAGGGTAAATACTTTACATTTATATGAAAGTATAGTATTATAGATACCGATGTATTAACCTAGGCGAGGTAATTGAGTCTCCGCCCATTACTTTGGCCTATGGAATTGTAATTTTTAGGAGGACATGAAATATGTTAACTACAGAAGCTAAAGCAGCTATTATTAAAGAATTTGCTGTTCACGAAGGTGACACTGGATCCCCAGAAGTACAAATCGCGATTTTAACTAACCGCATTGTATACTTAACTGAGCATTTAAAAGAGCACAAAAAAGATCATCATTCCCGTCGTGGTCTTTTAAAATTAGTTGGTCAACGTCGTAACATGCTTGACTACCTTCGTCGTAAAGACATCGAACGTTACCGTGCGATCTTAGAAAAATTAGGCTTACGTAAATAATTTTACGTACTTACAAAAAGCGGCTTCGGCCGCTTTTTTGTTGTATATGAAGATATTTTCACAAAATGATTTGCAATATTGAAAATGAATGGTATACTAATAGGAAACTTAATGTTTGTTTTACAGTAAGAAGGGAAGCACGAATGAAACAAGTGAAACGAAATGCAACGCGATTGCTATTGTTATCTATGGTTACGGTAGCGTTGGGCAGTTATACAGGGTATGCTCATGATGCGCAAGCGGTAGAAGAAACGGTGACCTTGCCAGATGTAACGGTAACGGCAACGAGAACCTTACAAGATATTTCAAAAACGCCTAGTTCTGTGTCTGTGGTGACAGCGAAGGATATTGAAAATCGCAAGGTGGATACGGTTGCAGATGCGATACAATTATTGCCAGGGGTGTATAAAAGTCAAGCTTCGGCAGGTGAAATACAAATCCGTGGATTCGATTCTAAAAATATATCGGTACTCGTTGATGGCGTGCCGATGAATAATTCTTTCAATAATAAGGTGGACTGGGAAGTGATTCCCGTGCATTCCATCGATCGAATTGAATTGGTGCGTGGTGCTAGTTCCTCCTTGTATGGTGGCAAAGGGGTAGCAGGTGTATTAAGTATTACAACGAAACAAGTGGCACCGAAGGCAAATCGTCAAGGGATTCGTTGGCATGGTAAGGTCAATGGCGGGACTTATGGCACTTGGAACAATGAGCTAGGTTTTGATGCTCGCGTGTCGGATAAGGTAGCCATTGGTGTATCTGCAGAAGAACGTCGCACAAATGGATTCCCAGGATTTTTTGTGACGGAAAAAAGCAAGGCTATCAAAGGAGATGTAAAAGCTGTATCTCCTGACACGCCATTAAAACAGTTGACAAGTGGTAAATATGTGGTAGGGAATCGTGGGGATAAATCTTTACATAATAAGAATTTGTCTGCTTATATTACGATGAACCTAGGCGACAAAGAAACGCTAACCTATCGCTATGTATATGCGAACCATAAGTACTCTTACCACAACCCAATGAGTGCGGTTACAGTAAATGGAAAGACCGTTTTTACAGGGGATATCAAGGTTAGTAATAAAAAATATGTATCTCTTAATGGCAATAGTTTCTTAGGTCATGATGCAGAGCGAGAATATCATTCTCATAGTTTGCAATATAAAAATGAAGCGAATAAATTACAGATTTCTTTGGGCTATTTAGATAAAAAGAAAGATGGCTATTCTGTGCCAACAAAAGCAACTTCAGGAGATTATGAAGGGCCAGGTTCTCACTCCTTCTATCCAGGCAAAGCGTACAATCTAGATGTGCAAAAAGCATGGAAACCTGAAGGAAAACATCAAATTGTAGGGGGATTGAATTGGAAACAAGAGCGGTTTGATCAAGAAAAGATTTCTTTGCAATATTGGCGTGATAAAAACTCTAAAGATACTAAGGTATTCCCTAACGGTGTGAGTGAAACGAATACAGGGGCATCTCGCACGATGGCAGTTTTTTTACAAGATACGTATCGCCCTAACGATGATTGGGCTATTTATGCCGGGCTTCGTTTAGATCATTTTAAAAAGTACGATGGGTCCCACGGGGAGTACAATAAGAAAACAAAGTCCTACGATGTCGTACATCATAATGATGGATCTTACACGGAGTTGAGTCCTAAGTTGTCCGTAGAAAGATACCTTGATGATTCTACCAACGTCTATGCATCCTATGGTCACTCCTTTGCACCGCCAACCTTGTACCAAGTGTACCGCTTCGGTCAAACATCTAAAACTCCTATTCATGCAAATCCAGAGTTAGATCCAGAACATTCCGATACCTTTGAACTTGGTTTGAAAAAATCTTGGAATGAAAGTACAAAATTAAACGTAGCAGCCTTTTATGTGAATACAAAGGATAAAATTCAATATGTTACATTTAAAAAGACAGATGGTACTGAGGATTACAAAAAGTATATCAATATAGGATCAGAAACACGTCGTGGTGTAGAATTAGAACTTCGTCACAAGTTGTCTAACAAATGGTCTGTCTTTGGAAACTATACATGGCAAATGGGATATATAGAAAGTAAAGCTTTGGTCAATACAGATCAAAGTGATGGAAAAGAACAAAACTTTGAAATTCCAAGGCACCTATTCCATGGTGGTTTGGAATACAATAGTGGCAAGTGGAATGTGTTGTGGGATATGCAATACGTAAGCTCCCGCAACAGCAAAGATACCGCCGGTGGCGAGCCAGAGTCAGAAGATGCGTACTTCTTGACTAATGCGTCCGTAAATTATAAAGTATCCAAAGAAGCGACATTGCAATTCGGAGTACAAAACCTATTCGATCGTGAATATTACGCTAGAGAAGCAACAGGTGGTCGTACGTATAATGTAGGCATGAAATTCAAATTCTAATACAATATAATATTAATAATATGAGACGTTCCGACGAGGGGCGTCTCATTTTGTTACCTACTAGATGTTGTATAACCAATTGGAATAGTACTACCATAGGCAATGGCCTATACCAATGGTATACTAAAGGCGATATAAAAATATTCATAGTAGAGGTCCAAGTGATTCGTAAGGGGAGTATGTATGAATTATAAACGGAATGTATTGGCAGGATTTGTTATAGCATGCTTGAGTGCTGTACCGGTTGTACGTGGGGCAACAGCAGAGGTAGACTTTCAACAGGTGGTGACGCAACCAGAGCACATTGAGGTAAATACAGCAGGGCGAGCGGTGGCAATGCGCAAATACCATGAAGTGCTCAATTATCCAGATGGGTTACACATTAAGGTGAACGGTGTAGGGTACGATACGGTGCAGCAGAAGCATCATAATGTAACCGGTATCTATGCGTTAGATGGTACAAATGTGACAGTCTACAAGGGATTGCAAATTGATATGAAGAATGCTAAACCCTATGACCAAGCGGATGAGATGGCACATTATTACATGAGCGGCATTTATGCAGGCTTTGGACGAAAACAGATTGATGATCCTAAGTACGATACGAAAATTGTGGTTCATGGTCCAACGGTGATTCATGCTATTGGCAATGGCGTGCAGGCTAATAAAGATAGTTATATTACGTTGGATGGTCCTGTGAAAATTGAAACTGTGCCATTTGAGCAGGCAGATGTGTATGCTGCTATTGTCGAAGAAGGTAGTATTGGTATTGGCACTAGTCGGTTGGCTGATACCTATACAGGCACAACGATTTCTTCTGTGGGGCAGGTTGATCAGTATCCGACAGTACAAGTGACGGGTAATCTTGGGGTGCTTAATAAAAACTATGGATTGAATCCTAATCCTGGACGTCATGGTTCGTATATTGTGATGAATTTAGGGGGGAAGGACTCCGTGTGGACTGGGGCGGCATTAAATGAATTTGCTGAAAGTGGCGATAATCCGCACCAATCAGGGATTACCTTGGTATTAAAAAATAATGCCACTTGGCATCATCAATGGATGGGAGCTAAGCGACATCGCAGTGGTCATGAAGAACTGCTGTTGGCTACAGGGAAAGGATATGCTTTCACAGGAAGCCACATTCAAAATCTTATTGGTGGGGATACTCCAGAAACGGCAGGTATCATATACCAAGAAGATGTATATCCTATCGTAGTGGATGTATTAAAAGGGTATATTAAAGTAGTAGACCGTAGACCTGCTACAATGGATGGAAGCGCACCAATCCATGTAAGAAGCAAGGAAGGAACGTTGACCATTCTCAAATAGCTATGCATATTTTGCATAGTAATAAAGAAAAGCTTGCATGCTATTATCATTTTAGAGTATAATTGTATGGAAGTATTATTACTTGGTCATAAAAGGTGGTTATATGAGTCGTATAAAGAAGGAAGAACGACAACAGTTATTGCGCGAAAAACTGAATATAAGTCCCTTCACGACAGATGAGGAATTGGCCACATATTTTGGTGTCAGTGTTCCTACCATACGATTGGATCGTTTGGCTCTAGGCATTCCTGAATTACGTGAACGGATTAAGGCAATGGCACAAGAGCATTCTGATGATCGACAGCATATTGATCGGGCAGATGTGGTAGGAGATGTCATTGATTTAGCAGTAGGACAATACGGCATCAGTGTTCTTCGCACTACAAAAGACATGCTGGATCGCTCTGGTTACGTGGAGGCACAATATTTATATGCGCAAGCGAACTCATTAGCGAGAGCCATTGTAGGTGTACCTACGGTAATCGCTGGAGTTGGTAACATTAAATATAAAAGTCTCGTTAAGAGTGATGTCAATTTGGCGGCGAAAGCAGAGTTAGTGCGACAACGAGGAGAAAAATTCTTTATAAAAGTAACAATCAAAGATAACATAAAAGAAGTGTTTCGCGCTAAATTCATTATGGAATCTGTGGTAGAATAAAGGTGAATTATGAAGATTGCAGTAGATGCTATGGGTGGCGATTTTGCTCCCCTCGAAATAGTCTTAGGCTCTATTGCCGCTGTGCACGAATACGATACGATGGATATCGTGCTTGTCGGTGATGAAAACAAAATAAAAGAAATATTAGAAGCAGAAGGTGAACTGGATAATCCACGAATTTCCATTCATCATGCCAGCGAAGTCATTGAAATGCATGAGCATCCAAGTATTGCGTTACGCAAGAAAAAAGATGCGTCTATTGCAGTGGCTACACGTTTAGTTCGTGATAAGGTATGTGATGCGGTCATTGCACCAGGTAGCACTGGGGCAGCTGTGGCATCAGCTTTGTTAGGATTGGGAAGAATTAAAGGGATTGAACGTCCTTGTATTGCAACACCACTACCAACAGCGAATGGAGTGACCATTATGCTCGATTCTGGTGCGAATGCAAATAGTAAACCGAAACATTTAGTGCAAGGCGCTATCATGGGATATAACTATGCACAATTGTTGCTTGGTAAACCTAACCCAACGGTAGGTTTGTTGAATATTGGAGAAGAATCGACTAAAGGTAATGAAGTTGTATTGGAAACCTATCCTTTATTGCAACAGCTAAAAACAATTCCTTTCAAAGGCAATGTAGAAGGTCGAGATATTCCCAAAGGAACAGTAGATGTAGTAGTTTGTGATGGATTTGTAGGTAATGTGGTGCTCAAGTTTGCAGAAGGTCTTGTAACTGTGGTACAAGATATTTTAAAAGAGGGCATCAAACAAAGTAGTATTATCTCTAAACTGGGAGCCTTATTGATTGTTCCTGTGTTTAAGAAAATAAAAAAACGACTAGATCATACAGAAAATGGCGGAGCTCCTCTATTAGGCGTCAATGGTGTATTTATCATTTGCCATGGTAGCTCAAAGTCTAAGGAAATTATGACAGCTATTAAAATTGCTGGAGATTTGGTAGAGCGGAAATTAATTGAACATATTTCCTCAAGTATTCAAGAAGAAGGGACCCTAACATATGACAATGCTGAATAAGCCAGTCGGAATTATTGGTACCGGTAGCTATGTGCCAGAAAAAGTTCTTACAAATGCAGACTTAGAAAAAATGGTGGATACTAGCGATGCTTGGATTCAAGAACGAACAGGCATTAAAGAACGTAGAATAGCACCAGAAGGTGTAAATGCTTCAGATATGGCTACAGAAGCGGCAAAAAAAGCCTTAGAAGCAGCTAAGTTAACAGCAGAAGATATCGATTGCATCATTGTTGCCACCTTAACAGGCGATATGGCAATTCCATCTACGGCATGTTTAGTACAAGCGAATCTAGGAGCTACAAAAGCGGCAGCCTTTGATTTATCGGCAGCTTGCTCAGGATATGTATACTCTTTGATTACGGCTAGTTCCTATATTAATGCAGGATTATTTAAAAATGTCCTTGTAGTAGGCGTTGAAGTATTATCTCGAGTAGTAAACTGGGAAGATCGAAATACATGTGTTCTTTTCGGCGATGGCGCTGGAGCTGCTGTAGTGTCTACAGTAGAAGAAGGGTATGGTATGCTCGGTATGGATATGGGTGCTGACGGAAGTGGTGGAATGCATTTATGTATTCCATCTGGAGGTACTGCATTGCCACCGACTACGGAACGCCGTGAAGAGGGGTTAACTTTCATTCATATGAATGGACAAGAAGTATATAAATTTGCTGTAAAAACGATGGGTAAAACTGTATTGAAAGCTCTAGAAATGGCAAATATGGAACTGGAAGAATTAGATTTCTTCATTCCACATCAAGCGAATACTCGCATTATCAAATCTGCAGCAGATCGTTTGCATCTGACAGAAGATAAAGTATTTATTAATTTACCTAAGTATGGAAACACATCAGCAGCATCCATTGCGATTGCTTTAGATGAAGCAGTGCGTGCAGGAAAATTGCAAAAAGGTGATAATCTTGCCGTTGCTGGATTTGGTGCAGGATTAACTTGGGCAAGTCTAGTAATGAAATGGTGCTAAGGAGGAAAAGATGATTAAGACTGATATTTGTGATTTGTTAGGGATAGAGTATCCCGTTCTTCAAGGTGGTATGGCTTGGTTAGGTACAGCTGAATTAGCAGCTGCTGTATCTGAAGCAGGTGGTTTGGGAATTATTGGTGCAGGACATATGCCTCCTGATGTATTCCGTGCAGAAATTCATAAATTAAAAGAACGCACAAGCAAGCCATATGGTTGTAACATTATGTTAATGTCTCCATTTGTGAATGAAGTTATGGAAGTTGCTTTAGAAGAACGCGTACCAGTCATCACAACTGGAGCAGGTAATCCATCCGCATGGGTACCAGCTTTCAAAGAAATCGGTACAAAAGTAATTCCTGTAGTAGCTTCTGTATTATTAGCGAAACGTTTACTTCGTGGCGGTATCGATGCAGTCATTGCAGAAGGTACTGAGTCTGGCGGTCACGTAGGAGATATTACAACTATGTGCTTAATCCCTCAAATCGTAGATGCTGTGGACGTACCTGTTATTGCAGCTGGTGGTATTGCAGATGGTCGCGGTATGGCAGCAGCCTTAGCATTGGGCGCTAGTGCAGTTCAAATGGGTTCTCGTTTCGTAGTATCTGAAGAATGTATTGCCCATGAAAACTATAAAGAAGCTGTATTGAAAGCAAAAGATCGTTCCACAGTGATGACAGGCTTAACAACAGGTCATCCAGTTCGTATCATTGAGAATTTATTAGCTCGTAAATATCAATCCCTTGAGTTCAGTGGCGCACCAAAAGAAGCTCTTGAAAATCTAGGTGCTGGTACACTTAGAAAAGCTGCCATTGAAGGGGAAACTAAAAACGGTTCCGTTATGATTGGACAAATTGCAGGTATGTTGACTGACATTAAACCTTGCGCAACAATCATTCAAGATATTGTTCGTGAAGCAGAAGAAGTAATGTTGAACTTAAAATCTGTTATCCGATAAGCAGGAGGAAACCTTATGAAAACAGCATTTGTATTCCCTGGTCAAGGGTCTCAAAAAGTGGGTATGTTGAAAGACTTGTATGAAGCGTATCCTATCGTAAGAGAGCGTTTTGCACAAGCAGATGAAGCATTGGGATATTCTATTTCACAATTATGTTTTGAAGGTCCAGATACGGAATTAGTAAAAACAGCAAACACACAACCTGCGATTTTAACAGCTAGTGTGGCATGCTATGAAATTTTAAAAGAAAAAGGCTTTACACCTGATATCGTAGGTGGTCATAGCCTTGGTGAATATAGTGCCTTAGTAGCAGCAGGTGTTCTTGATTTTAAAGATGCTGTATACGTAGTGCATAAACGTGGAGAATATATGCAAGAAGCTGTACCATTGGGTGAAGGCGCAATGGCTGCGATCTTAGCATTACCTCGTGAAGACGTAGTTCGCATCTGTGGAGAAGTAAACGATACTGTAGGCTCTGTGCAAGCGGTTAACTTCAACTGTCCAGGACAAATCGTGATTGCTGGTGCTACAAAAGCCGTAGAAGTAGCAGCTGAAAAAATGAAAGAAGCTGGTGCTAAACGTGCTGTTATGTTGCCAGTAAGCGCTCCTTTCCACAGTCGTTTAATGGAGCCAGCAGCAAAACGTTTACAAGAAGAATTAGACAATATCGAAGTGAAAGATGCTCAAATTCCAGTTGTAGCGAATATTACTGGGGAAATCTTAAAAGATGGAGCTGCTATTAAAGCGGCCTTAGTAAAACAAGCAGCAGCACCAGTACTTTGGGAAGATTGTGTAGCTACAATGGTAGACTTTGGTGCTACAAGATTTGTAGAAGTAGGTCCTGGTAAAGTGTTAACAGGATTCACTAAAAAAATTAACAAAGCAATGGAATTAGCCAATGTTGAAGATGAAGCATCCTTAGCAGCAGCGATTGCATTCTTACAAGGAGAATAAAATGAATTTAACAGGTAAAGTAGCTTTAGTTACAGGTGCTTCCCGTGGTATCGGACAAGCCACTGCTATTGAATTAGCAAAAGCTGGAGCAGATGTAGTTGTAAACTTTATTGGTAATGAAGCAGTAGCACAAGAAACTGTTGAAAAAATTGAAGCATTGGGCCGTAAGGCTATCAAAATTAAAGCTAATGTAGGCGATGCAGACGATGTACAAGCCATGGTAGATGAAGCAATTGCGACATTTGGTCATATCGATATTCTTGTAAATAATGCAGGCATCACTCGTGACGGATTATTGATTCGCATGAAAGATTCCGATTGGGATGAAGTATTAAACATTAACTTAAAAGGTGTATACCTTGTGACTAAAGCAGTTGCTAAGCTTATGGTAAAACAACGTGCTGGTCGCATTATCAATATGACATCTGTATCTGGTGTTACTGGTAATGTGGGTCAGGCCAATTATGCCGCTGCTAAAGCAGGGGTAATTGGCTTTACTAAAACTTGTGCCAAAGAATTAGCAGCTCGTGGTATTACTGTAAATGCAGTAGCACCAGGATTTATTGAAACAGCAATGACAGATGTGTTACCTGAAAAAATTAAAGAAGGTATTGCAGCTACTGTGCCGTTTGGTCGCATGGGTCAACCGGAAGAAATTGCTAGTGTAGTAACGTTTTTAGCGTCTGACTTTGCAAGTTATATTACTGGCCAAGTTCTCAATGTAGACGGCGGAATGGTGATGTAAACGCAAGATTCTATACATAGACTACATGAAAGGAGGTGTACGTAATGAGCACATTTGACAAAGTAAAAGCTATTGTTGTTGAACAATTGGGCGTTGACGAATCTGAAGTGGCTATCGATTCCACTTTCATCGATGATTTGGGCGCTGACTCTCTTGACATCGTTGAATTGATCATGGCATTTGAAGAGGAATTCAATATTGAAATCCCTGATGATGTTGCTGAAAAAATCAAAACTGTAAAAGATACAGTTGATTACATCGATTCTACAAAATAAGTCTAAGCACTTATGCACCACAAAGGGGGCCTCGGCTCCCTGAGTGGATTTGCACATAGGAGGAATAATAGTGAAACTCCCTGAACTTAAAATAGGGAAATTGGTAGCCAAAGTACCGGTAATTCAAGGTGGAATGGCAATCCGATTGTCTACAGCTCGGTTGGCTGCAGCAGTTGCAAATGAAGGTGGTATCGGCCTGATTGCAGCATCTGGCATGCCTTTTGATGAATTACGATACGAAATACAATTAGCAAGAAAATTATCGCCTACGGGCATTATCGGTATAAATGCAATGGTAGCCGCTACAGAATTTTTAGGTCTTGTAAAAACGGCCATTGATGAGGGTATTGACCTCGTAGTAGCTGGCGCTGGATTTTCCAGAGATATGTTTGCCTTAGGTCGTGAATCTGGTACACCTATTGTACCAATCGTATCCACTCCTAAATTAGCTCGTATTTCTGAAGGATTAGGAGCCTCCGCTGTGATCGTGGAAGGTTGTGAAGCAGGTGGTCACTTAGGTACAGATTGCTCCTCTCGTGAATTAGTACCTGAAGTAGTGGCAGCTGTGAAAAATATTCCAGTCATCGGTGCTGGTGGGGTTCTTGATGGAGCAGATATTGTGGAGATGATTAAGCTCGGTGCTAGTGGAGTGCAAATGGGAAGCCGTTTTGCTGCTAGTGTGGAGTGTAATGCCTCTGATGAATTGAAAAAAATGTACGTTCGTGCAGATGCTCCAGATGATATTGTCTTGATTCAAAGTCCAGTAGGACTTCCAGGACAAGCGTTGCGTAATAAGTTTGCAGAAACAGTATTAGACGGTACAGTACCGCCACCTACAGAGTGTCATCGATGCTTAAAGCATTGTTCTCACAAATTCTGTATTATTAAAGCCCTTTCACGTGCTCAACAAGGTGACGTGGAAACGGGATTAGTGTTCTCGGGTAATAATATGCGTAAAGTAGACTCCATATTACCTGTGAAAGAGATTTTTGCTCGCCTAGTTTCAGAGGCAGCAGCCATTGATTAAATGAGATTATAAAGAGGTGGAATAATGGAAAGACGTGTTGTTATTACTGGTTTAGGTGCTGTGACACCAGTGGGAATCGGTAAAGATGACTTTTACAATGCATTGCTACGTGGCGAATCTGGTATCGGTCCAATTACTCGATTTGATGCAAGTGATTATGCAACTCGTATTGCAGGTGAAATTAAAGATTTCGATCCAACACAATTTGGAATTGATAAAAAAGAAGCGCGCCGTATGGACCGCTCTGCAGCATTTGCCATTGCAGCGGCAGTGCTTGCGCAAAAAGATGCTGATTTAGATTTAGACAAAGAAGAAGCAGATCGTTGTGGTACTGTAGTTGGTACTGGTATTGGTGGTATTGATTCTATCCATGATGTATATGTGACTTTATTTGAAAAAGGTCCAGGTCGTGTAAGTCCATTTGCAGTACCTATGATGATTGCAAACATGGTATCTGGTCGTGTATCTATTCAATTAGGCTTAAAAGGACCAGTAGAAACTGTTGTTACAGCGTGCACTTCTGGTACAAATGCGATTGGTGAAGCATTCCGCATGATTGCACATGGTCAAGCAGACGTAATGTTTGCTGGTGGTACAGAGGCGGCAGTTTCTCCAGCAGCAGTAGCTGGTTTCGCATCTATGAAAGCTATGTCTACACGTAATGATGAACCTACAAAAGCATCTCGTCCATTTGCAGCTGATCGCGATGGATTCGTAATGGGCGAAGGTTCTGGTATCGTTGTATTAGAAGAATTAGAACATGCAAAAGCACGTGGTGCTCATATCTACGCAGAAGTAGTGGGATATGGTACAAATGGTGATGCATATCATATTTCTTCTCCAGCACCAGGTGGTACACAAGCTCGTAAATGCATGGAATTAGCATTGAATGATGCAGGTATCAAACCTGAAGAAGTTGATTATATTAATGCCCATGGTACATCTACATCCATCAATGATGCAAATGAAACATTGGCAATCAAACAATTATTTGGAGATCATGCTAGTAAATTAGCAGTAAACTCCACAAAATCTATGACAGGTCACTTATTAGGTGCTGCTGGTGCTATTGAAGCCATTGTTATGGCAATGGCTATTGAGACTGGCAAAGTGCATCCAACAATTAACCTTGATAATCCAGATCCAGAATTGGATTTAGATTATGTATCTGATGGAGCTCGTGATATGAAAGTTGATGTAGCTCTTTCCAACTCCTTCGGTTTTGGTGGACACAACGGAACTATCGTTGTTCGTCGTTACGAGGCGTAATTGTGAATGCTCCTAAAAGTAGCAAAGTAACTAGCAAGGCTCGTGAAGCATTACTTCACGAGCTTATTGCGAATTTACATTTGCCTTTACGCAATATAAGTACATTAAATCGTGCCTTAACACATTCTTCCTATGCGAATGAACATAAGTTATCCCATGAACACCATAATGAACGTTTGGAGTTTTTAGGGGATGCTGTACTAGATCTCATCATAGGGGAATATTTATTTATTACATATCCAGAAATGACTGAGGGTGAACTGACTCGCTTAAAAGCTTGTACTGTATGTGAATGTTCTTTAGCTGAATGTAGCCGTACGTTGGAATTAGGTACCTACTTACGACTAGGTAGAGGAGAACGTCACTGCGGTGGAGCTGATCGAAACTCTATTTTAGCAGATACCTTTGAGGCTGTCTTAGGAGCTATCTATTTAGAGTGTGGTTACGAAGTGGGAAAACAGTTTGTTTTGAGTCATTTGCATGGATATCTCCAAATGGCACTTTCAGGAAAAGTAGGAAAAGACTTTAAAACATTGCTCCAAGAGTTGGTACAACAAAAAGGAGAATCTGTGATACGGTATCATGTCATTAATGAGGAAGGACCAGATCATAATAAGTTCTTTACTATGGAAGTAGTGATTGATGGGGTGCCATCAGGAGTAGGTTCTGGACGAAATAAAAAAATAGCAGCTCAAGCGGCTGCTAAAGAGGCTTATGAAAAGCTCATACAACAGTAAGGATTGAGGGGTGGGGAACCACTCCTTTTTCTATATGATACATAGGAGGCAGTTATGAGGAACAGCAAAAAAGAGAAAACTAGATTACTTCCATTTTTTATTCCTCATATTGGCTGCCCATATATTTGTGTATTTTGTAATCAGTCACGTATATCAGGACAACAAGAGATGGTCAGTCCAGAAATCATTCGTTCTTCCATACAAAGAGCCGTATCAGAACAAGGATATAGTGGACAATGGGAAGTAGCTTACTTTGGTGGTAGCTTTACGGCGATACCACAAGAAATGCAAGATACATTATTGGAACCAGCTAAAGAAGCATTTCAACAAGGAATAGTTCAAGGAATTCGTTTGTCTACTCGTCCTGATGCTATCAGAGAAGATCGATTGAAAGAGCTCTTTACTAGTGGTGTAAGAACCATTGAATTAGGAGTACAAACATTAGAGGAATCCATGCTAGTAGAAGCTAAACGAGGGCATACGGTAGAAGATGTGGAACAGGCGTGTAAGATGATACGTGAAGAAGGAATAACTTTAGGTATACAATTACTCCCGGGGTTACCTGGCGAAACTTGGACTACTTTAGTAAAAACGGCGGTGAAAGCCGGTCAATTGCAGGCCGACTTATGTCGCATTTATCCTGTGATTGTCATTGAAGATACAGAACTAGCTGATCGAGTTCGTGAAGGTAGTTATGTACCATTAACAATAGAACAAGCGGTAGCCTATAGTGCTTTTTTAAAATCCTATTTAGAAGGCAAAGGTACACAGATCATACGTGTAGGATTACAAAGTACAGAAGATTTTGATGCTGGTCGTGGTATTGTAGGAGGACCCTATGCTCCTGCCTTTGGAGAATTGGTAGTCAATTATGAATGGCTTCAAGCTATCCAGCAAACCATAGAAGAACACCTAGAAGTATTTGGTGTGATTCATAAGGTCATTGTAGAATATCCAAGACCTTTCACATCAAAGATACGTGGATTGAAGAACAGAAATATAGAGTATTTTGGACAGGAATATAAGCAGATAGAATGGACTTGGCAAGAAAAACAGGAAAATAATAATACTGGAGTATTGCATGTCATGATAGATCATATACTATATAGCTTGGTTCTTTAAATAGTGGGTTATGGTTATACAACAATGGATTAACTAATATTCTGTAGAGAGAGAGTATGTGATGAGAGGTTGGAAATAGGTGTCAGGTTAGGATATAGTATGAACAATATATTATATTGTGTAAATTTGAAACATACCTATGTATACATAGAAAGGAAGCAGTCATGCAATTATTGCGACTAGAAATGAAAGGATTCAAGTCCTTTGCTGATAAAACGGTAGTGTCTTTTTCTCCAGGCATGACTGGGATTGTAGGCCCTAATGGTAGTGGTAAAAGTAATATTACTGATGCGATTCGCTGGGTTTTAGGGGAATCGAATGTACGCCATTTGCGTGGACAAAAAGCAGAAGATATTATTTTTTCTGGCACAGAAGCTCGTCGTCCTCACAATACGGCAGAGGTAAACTTAATTTTTGATAACAGTGATGGCACTTTGGGCAAAGAATTAGCAGAAGTTGTTATCACACGCCGTATGTATCGCAATGGTGAAAGTGAATTCCAAATCAATAAGAGAAATTGCCGGTTAAAAGATATTCATCTATTATTGGCTGATACAGGCTTAGGTAAAGATTCTATGGCCATCATCGGGCAGAATCGTATCGATGCTATCTTGAATAGTAAACCAGAAGAACGTCGCTTAATATTTGAAGATGTGGCGGGTATCTCTCGCTTTAAAATGAATAAAGAAGATGCTATTCGGCGTATCAATAGTACAGATCGTAATATGGAACGATTAGATGATGTGATGAGTACGCTAGGAGATCAATTAGTAGAATTAGAGGCGAAAGCTAATGTAACACGTGAGTACAATACATTATCACAGGATAAGCGTAGCTATGATGGAGCTATTGCTTTTCATGAATATAAAACGGCGGATCGTTTATTTACACGCCAAGAAAATGAAAACTTATCCTACCTTCGTGAGCAAGAAGAATTAGAAACTAGCTTAGATACAATTCAAGAGACTTATAAAACCACACAAAATGAGCTTCAATCATTTCGTGAAACCCACCGAAGTATGGAAGATGAATATGCCACTTTACAAGGTAAATTAGGGGAACTGACTGGACAAATTGAAGTAGCTCGCTTAAAAGAAGCCAATATGGTAGAAGAGTTAAAAGGTGGAGAAGAACAGTTAAGAACTTGGAAGGAAGAACTGAAAGTTAAAGCACAACAATATGATTGTGACTTGACATCTTTGAAAGACCAAGAAAGTAACTTAACATCCATTGGACAAGATGTAAAACAAGCGGAATCTAATTTGCAAAGCACTCGAGACTCTCTTAGTCAAGTGAAGGCTAATTTAGATGGTATGCGCATAGCGGAGCAACATGCTCATGAGCGTCATATTCGTGTTGTTCGTGAGTTGGAAGAAGCTCGCCATCAATTAGCAAGAGCGGAAGAGTTAGAAACACAAAAGAAAGATGATGCGCAACGTTTGAAGGCTACTTTACAAGATATAAAACAATCTGTAGAAGAAACACAAGGGCAATTAGAGGCGCAACAACAGGTTGTTAGTAAAGTAGAGGAAGCGTTGGAGATAGCACGTCAATCATTACAACAGCTAGAGGATACACGCCGACAAAAAAATCAGGAATTAGTAGAAGTACAAAGAACACTGCAAGCTAAAGAAGGTCGTTTAGAACTGTTACATAGTTGGGAAGAGCTGCATGAAGGTTATTTGGAAGGCACAAAACATGTATTACAAGCGAAAGAAACTTGGTCTTCTCATATTCGTGGAGCTATTGGTGATGTATTCACTGTAGAAGAAAAATTCTTAGTGGCCATTGAAACTGCTTTAGGTGGTGCTATTCATCAAGTTATCACAGAGACTGCAAAGATTGCTTCTGAAGCAGTACAATACTTAAAACGCACACAAGGTGGTCGAGTTACGTTTTTACCGATGGATATGGTACGAGGAAAACGACTCGATCATAAAGCCTTAACATCGCCTTATGTATTGGGATTAGGTGTAGACTGCATTCAATTTGATACACAATATACAGGCGTATTTAATCAGCTATTAGGGCGTACTCTTATTGTAGATACCTTGGACCATGGATTAGCATTGCAAAAAGAATATCATCAACAATTGCGGATTGTTACCTTAACAGGAGAGCAATTGCAACCAGGTGGTGCTCTAACAGGTGGTGCTACAAAACGAAAAAAAGTGTCTATCTTGTCCCGTAAAGAAGAGCAAGACACATTACAGCAAGATATTCATGTATTACGAGATACAGCACAGGTGTTACAACAGACTTTACAAGGACTAGACAAAGAAATAGAAGCTTTAACACAGTCTGGTAAGGGATTACGTCAAACCTATGAACAAGAAGAATTGCAGTTACGTAGCTTGCAGCAAGAGCAGCAACGCTCCCAAGGAGAGCAAATTAACTTAAGTGGAATGGTGCAGACCTATCATGAGGAAGTACAAAAGGTTCAAGATAAGCAAATAACTTTAGGGGAGAACATTAAAAGGCTAGCAGATGAACTTTTACAGTTAGAGAATCGAGAAGGACATCAAGAGCAAGTCACTAGCTTAGTTGCTCAAGAGCAAACTTTACAAGATCGAGAACGTGAGCAAAATGAAGAATTGCAAGGAGTACGCTTACGATGGGAACAATCTAGATTGTTGTTAGAACAAAGCAAAAAAGAATTAGCTCAATTAGAACAATATATCAAAGATAAGGAAATAAATATTGCAAGCTTAGATAGACGGTTAAGCCAATTAGGTGAGGACGTCATACGCTTAGGTTGTGAACCAGCTTTAGCATTAGAATCAGAAAAACAAGCAATAGAAAAACGGGTAGCAGCTATTGGAGAAGCTCGTAAAGGTGGACAAGAAAAAGTACGTACTTGGGAATTGCAATTAAGTCAATTGCAAGAAGAACGAAATCAACAAGAACAGCGTCAACGAATTGTGCAGAAAAAACTAGTGGACCTACAAGAAGGGTTAACAAAATATCAATTACAAGGCGAACAAGCATTGGAACAATTGGGCGCTTTAGGGTATACTAAACAAGAGGCACAGAATATACACTTAGGTGGCTCCGTGAATGAGTGGAAGCAACAACAGGTGAACTTAGCAAAACAGATTGAAAGCTTAGGAGCTATCAATCCTAATGCCATTACGGAATATGAAGAAGCGGAAGAAAAGCTAGCATTTTATCATGCACAAAAAGAGGATTTGGTGATAGCTAAAGAACAACTTGAAGGCGTTATTGCTGAAATTGATGGGGCGATGTCTGAGCAACTACAAGGAGTTCTTACAGAGATTCGTGAGAAATTTCAACATGTATTCTCTCAATTGTTTGGAGGCGGTACAGCGCAGATTGTAGTGTCGAATCCAGAATTAATTTTAGAAAGTGGCATTGACTTTTATATTCAACCGCCAGGAAAGAAGCGCCAACAATTGAGCTTATTATCTGGTGGGGAACGAGCATTGACGGTCATTGCATTATTGTTTGCATTGCTGGATTATCGACCTGCTCCATTCTGTGTACTTGACGAAGTAGACGCCGCTTTAGATGATGCCAATGTGGAACGATTTAGCCAATATTTGCATAACTTGGGGGATGCCACACAGTTTATCGTGGTGACCCATCGTAAACGGACTATGGAATCAGCTCATGTCTTACAAGGGGTGACTATGGTGGAACGAGGGGTGTCACGTTTATTAACAGTAGCCTTTGATGAAGTAAAGGAGAATGATGACTATGGCATTTAGTTTTTTTGACCGTGTGAAAGCAGGCTTAGAAAAAACAAAAAATAATTTTGTAAAAAAAGTAGAAACTATTGTTATTGGTTATGCTGAAATCGATGATGATTTTTTAGATGATTTAGAAGCTACTATGCTAGTAGGTGATTTAGGACCTAAAACAACGGCCTATTTAATGAAAGAAATCCGCCGTGGTGTTACGGAAGGGATTATCAATAATACTGGTGAAGTCATGCCTTTCATGGAAGAGCGCATTACAGAAATGCTAGGAGCTCAAGAGGAAGTGTTGGAGCTTCACAAACCAGAAGTCATCTTGGTAGTGGGTGTGAATGGTGTTGGTAAAACGACAACCATCGCTAAATTGGCTCATTACTATGCAGAGCAAGGTAAAAAAGTAATCATTGCAGCAGGAGATACATTCCGGGCAGCTGCCTCTGAACAATTATCTATTTGGGCAGACCGTGTAGGCGTATCCATTGTAAAACATAAGGAAGGTGCGGATCCAGCAGCAGTGGTATTCGATGCCTGTGCCTCAGCAGTTGCTAAAGAAGCAGACTTAGTCATTGTAGATACAGCAGGGCGCTTGCACACCAAAGTGAACCTTATGGAAGAATTGAAAAAAATCGGCCGTGTAGCAGACAAACAAATTCCAGGTGCACCGCATCAAACCTTATTAGTATTAGATGGCACTACAGGTCAAAATGCGGTGAGTCAAGCAAAACTATTCGGTGAAGCAGTACCTGTCACAGGGATTGTGGTGACCAAATTAGATGGTACCGCAAAAGGTGGTGTAGTTATCTCTATCAAAGAAGAGTTGGGCGTTCCTGTGCGTTGGATTGGCGTGGGTGAGCAAATGGATGACTTGCGTCCTTTCAATGCAAAAGAATTTGCTAATGCTCTTTTTGACAAAGGAGAATAGTAGACCATGACTAGAAATAAATTATATGAATATGTTGTGGACCAAAATGAGATGAATGGTTATGGTATCGATAGAGACAGTATTGAATGTGCTGTAGATATTATGGAATTTGTAGGCGGTGATTTGTACAGACCTCTCACACGCTTACTCTTAAGTAATTGGAAAGAAATTGCTAGCCGTATTGAAAGTTATACGGATGAGCAATGGAATTTTGTCCATCGTATTGCTGAGAACATGAAGGACTCTCTAGAACATGATCATGGTGATGAAACTCATCATTTATCTGATTGTGGTATTGCCATCTTCATTGAAATGTTAGAGGGGGATGACACCGCGATACAAACCTTACAAGGGGATACACCTATCACAGAAGAAGAACTGCGTCGGATTCGTGGCAAAGGATAAACTATATAAGCAATGGAGAAAAGTTGGATCTTAGATTCAGCTTTTCTTTTTGTATATAGGGGATGCGTACAGTCTACTCGTTGTGTCTGATTTGTATCGAACATACAGTACAATAAAATAACCATTCGTGATATAATATAGAAGTTACTAGATATAGAATTAACAATGAACTTTCAGGATTATAGAGATAGATATATAAGGAGGGACTATGAGCGGATTGCATCATTTTCCTGAGGAAGGCATACCTTTTCAAGTAGAGGCCCCCTATTCACCGATGGGTGACCAACCAAAGGCCATTCAGTCCTTGGCAGAGGGAATTGAACGAGGGGAATGGGCACAGGTATTACTAGGTGCTACAGGTACGGGAAAAACATATACCATGGCTAAACTCATCGAAGCCGTACAAAAGCCGACCTTGATCATTGCCCACAATAAAACATTAGCAGCCCAATTGGCCAGTGAGTTCAAAAGCTTTTTTCCTAAGAATGCAGTGGAATATTTCGTGTCTTATTACGATTATTACCAACCAGAGGCGTATATTGCCTCTACCGATACATATATTGAAAAAGATGCGTCCATCAATGAAGAAATCGATAAGTTGCGCCACTCGGCGACAATGAATTTGTTTGAACGGAAAGATGTAATCATCGTCGCATCTGTTAGCTGTATATACGGCTTAGGAGACCCAGAGGACTATAGTACGCTCTGTGTATCCTTACGACAAGGTCAGGAATATAGCCGTGATGACATACTTCGTAAATTGGTATCTATCCAATATACCCGAAATGATATGAACTTTGTGCGAGGTACTTTCCGAGTACAAGGGGATACGTTGGAAATTTTCCCAGCTGGTACCAGTGAAAGAGCCATTCGAGTAGAGATGTTTGGCGATGAAATCGATCGTTTAGTAGAAATCGATGTGCTTACAGGTGATGTGATTGTAGAGCGTAAACATGTGGCTATCTATCCAGCTTCTCACTATGTAACAACGAAGGAAAAGTTAGACCTTGCCATTGGGCGCATCGAGACAGAATTGGCTGAACGTTTGGCATACTTTAATGAAAATGGCCGTCTCTTAGAAGCGCAACGATTGGAGCAACGAACACGATATGACATTGAAATGATGCAGGAAATGGGCTATTGCTCGGGGATTGAAAACTACTCCCGTCTGTTATCTAACCGTCAACCGGGAGAAGCACCCATGACCCTTATCGACTATTTTACAGATGATTTCCTTATCATCATTGATGAATCCCATGTGACCTTGCCACAGATTCGTGCCATGTATAATGGTGATCAAGCTCGGAAACATAATTTGATCGACTACGGATTCCGCTTGCCATCGGCGGCGGATAATCGACCGTTAAAATTTGAAGAGTTTGTAGAGAGAATCAATCAAATTGTCTATGTATCTGCTACACCAGGGCCTTATGAGATGGAAGTACAGACCAATGTAGCAGAACAAATTATTCGTCCAACAGGTTTGCTAGATCCTATTATCGAAATCCGACCTATTAAGGGGCAGATGGATGATCTGTTAGGGGAAATTAAAGACCGTGCGAAGTCGGATGAACGGGTGTTAGTAACGACGTTAACGAAGAAAATGGCAGAGGATTTAACAAATTATCTAAAAGAAATGGGTATTCGAGTGCGCTATTTACACTCCGACATTGCCACCATTGAGCGGGCTGATATTATTCGTGATTTGCGAGCTGGTGTCTTTGATGTCCTCGTAGGAATTAACTTACTTCGGGAAGGCTTAGATATGCCAGAAGTATCCTTAGTGGCTATTTTAGATGCAGATAAGGAAGGATTCTTGCGCAGTGATACGTCCTTGATTCAGACCATAGGCCGTGCGGCTCGTAATGAAAAAGGGAAAGTTATTATGTATGCTGACCGTATTACAGGCTCTATGCAACGCGCCATGGATGAAACAGAACGTCGTCGTGCCTTGCAAGAGTCATACAATACAGAACATGGTATTACACCACGCACAGTGCGCAAGGAAGTGAAAGATTTAATTGAGTTGACCAAAGTAGAAGGTGAAGTTGCTGCACCTAAAAAAGGTCGCAAGCCTAAAGTAGAAACGCCTGTGGTGTATGACAGCACAGCGCCGACAGAAGTGGTGGCAGAAACGGTTGAGCCACTTTCACAGAAAATACAGTACGAAACGAAAGAAGATGTATTCAATGCCATTGAAGAGACTACACGCCTCATGAAAGCAGCGGCGAAACAATTAGAGTTTGAACGAGCTGCAGAGTTGCGTGATGAATTGGGCAGATTGCGCCAAATTTGGTCAGACATGAATGAAGAATAGGAGTTATTTTGAAAGATCAATTAATTATTAAAGGAGCCCGTCAACATAATTTGAAGAATATTGACGTGGCTCTACCAAGAAATCAATTCATCGTATTAACAGGATTAAGTGGATCTGGTAAATCATCCCTAGCCTTTGATACGATTTATGCAGAAGGCCAACGGAGATATGTAGAGTCCTTATCTGCTTATGCTCGCCAGTTCTTAGGGCAAATGGATAAACCTGATGTAGATTACATTGAGGGGCTTTCACCGGCTATATCCATCGACCAAAAAACGACGAGCCGTAATCCTCGATCTACGGTGGGAACGGTGACAGAAATTTATGACTATTTGCGATTATTATTTGCTCGCATTGGTCGAGCTTACTGCCCTACTTGTGGAGAAGAGATTGCCCAACAGACTATTGAGCAAATAACAGACTTAGTCATGAAATTGCCGGAACGTACTAAGATTATGGTGATGGCACCAGTGGTGCGAGGTAAAAAAGGTCGCCATGAAAAAGTGTTGGAACAAATTCGTAAAAATGGATTTGCTCGCGTTCGCATCAATGGAGAGATTCATACCTTTGAGGACGAAATTAATTTAGATAAAAATAAGAAACACAATATTGAAATTGTTGTGGACCGTCTTGTTATTAAGGAAGGCTTAGAAAGCCGCTTAACGGATTCTTTGGAAACGGCCATTCATCATGGGGAAGGCTTTGTTATCATTCAAGAGGTAGACGGCCCAGCCCACCAATTCAGTGTTCATTTCACCTGTCCTAATGGTCACATTTCATTGCCAGAAATTGAACCTCGTATGTTTTCTTTCAACAGTCCTTTTGGTGCCTGTCCATCCTGTTTGGGATTAGGCAGTACCATGGAGGTAGATGAAGATCGTGTCATTCCAGATCCAACGGTTCCTTTTATAGATGGGGGAGTAGCCCCATTGAGTTCGAATCCTAATGCGTGGTTCATGCGTCAATTAGAGGGCTTGTTGAAAGCGCATGGATATACACTAGAAGCAAGTTTTTCAGAACTACCTACAGCCTTACAAAAAGAAATCATGTATGGTAGTACTGAGAAAGTGACTTTCGACTACGAAAATATGCGTGGAGAGGTAAAAACATTCCATACCGAATATGAAGGTATTTTGCCAATGGTGAAACGCCGTCATGCAGAGGCTACTACGGATAGCATGCGGGAAGAGTTCGAATCCTATATGTCTATTAAACCATGTACAGCTTGTAAGGGTGCTCGTTTGAAACCAGAATCCCTTGCCATCCGTGTAGGGGATAAAAATATAGATGAAGTGACACAGCTAACCATTAGTGAAGCGGTGGACTATTTTGGCAATCTACAGTTAACGGAACGAGAAGCTTTTATCGGGGCTCAAATTTTGAAAGAAATCAATGCTCGCCTAGGATTTCTGAACAATGTGGGCTTAGATTATTTGACGATGAACCGCAGTGCCGGCACCTTATCTGGTGGGGAAGCACAGCGAATTCGTTTGGCCACACAAATTGGTTCGGGACTCGTTGGGGTCTTATATATTTTAGATGAACCATCCATTGGCTTGCATCAACGAGATAATGACCGCTTAATTGAAACACTGAAAGGTTTGCGTGATTTAGGGAATACCTTATTAGTGGTAGAGCACGATGAAGATACGATGCTAGCAGCGGACTATTTGGTAGATATTGGGCCTGCGGCAGGTGAACATGGTGGCCAAATCGTGGCGCAAGGTACAGTACCAGAGGTAATGGCTGTGAAAGAATCCATTACTGGTCAATATTTAAGTGGTCAAAAGTATATTCCATTACCAAAAGAACGGAGAAAACCAACAAAAGCTTGTTTAGAGATTCGTGGAGCTAAAGAGAACAACCTACAACAAGTGAATGTGAAATTCCCTATCGGTTTATTTACTGTTGTGACCGGTGTGAGTGGATCCGGTAAATCGACATTGATCAACGAAATTTTATATAAAGGTGTAGCCAATGCACTCTACAGAAGTCATCATAAGGTAGGAGCCCATAAGGAGATTCGTGGTTTAGAGTATGTGGATAAAATCATCAACATTGACCAAAGTCCAATCGGTAGAACACCACGTTCTAATCCTGCTACCTATACAGGGGTCTTCGATGCCATCCGTGAGTTATATAGTCAAACTAATGAAGCGAAGATTCGGGGATACAAAGCAGGACGATTTAGCTTTAATGTCAAAGGCGGTCGCTGTGAAGCGTGTCGTGGCGATGGTATCATCAAAATTGAAATGCATTTCTTGCCAGATGTGTATGTACCGTGTGAGGTATGTAAAGGAGCTCGATATAATCGAGAAACGATGGAAGTGAAGTACAAAGGTAAAAGTATTGCCGATGTATTGGACATGGTTGTCGATGAAGCGGTAGACTTCTTTAGCGCTATTCCAAAAATTCACCGTAAATTGGTGACCTTACAAGAAGTGGGGTTAGGATATATTCGGTTAGGACAAGCGGCAACTACCTTGTCTGGTGGGGAAGCACAGCGTGTGAAACTAGCCACTGAACTGGCTCGGCGCAGTACAGGGAAGACCTTATATATACTGGATGAGCCGACTACTGGATTACATGTAGAAGATATCCGCAAGCTTTTAGAGGTATTGCAAAAGCTCACAGATGGTGGGGATACTGTGGTGGTTATCGAGCATAATTTAGATGTGATCAAAACAGCAGACCATATTATTGATTTAGGTCCAGAAGGTGGTTTCCGTGGGGGGACCATTGTGGGTACTGGTACACCTGAGGAGATTGCTGCTTTGCCTGAAAGTTACACGGGTAAATTCTTAGGTCCTGTGTTAGATAAAACTAGGAACTATATGGAACAACATCTTTTGGTTGATGAGGAAATACTATGAATCCCATAGATCCACAGTTGCAAGCAGAAGAAGTGAATTTTAATGCCTCTAGTCAGAAAGATATGATGATGGGAGATTTAGAACAGCAAGCGTATATACTGGAAAAGGTCAGTCATCTACCTACCACGCCAGGGGTTTACTTATGGCGTGATAAGTACCAGCGCATCATCTATGTGGGAAAGGCCATCAACTTGCGCAATCGAGTGAGATCTTATGTGCAGCAAGATGTGAATCGCTCCGTGAAAGTGACCGCTATGATGCGTCGTGCGTGGGATGTGGAGACGATCCAAACGAAAACAGAAATGGAAGCTCTTATCCTAGAGGCGACTTTAATCAAGGAGCATCATCCGAAATATAATATTATGCTTCGTGATGACAAGACATATCCTTACGTGAAAGTGACGGTCCAAGAAGAGTATCCCCGCTTGTTTATGACTCGTCGCTTAGAACGCGACGGAGCCAAGTATTTTGGACCTTTCACGGACGTTACAGCGGTACATCATGTACTGCGTATCTTGCGTTCCTATTATCCATTGCGCACTTGTAAAAGTATGAAAGTAGAACGACCTTGTTTGCAATATCATATGCACTATTGTGAAGGTCCTTGCATGAACTATGTGACGGTAGAATCCTATCGCAAATACATAGATGACATTGTAGCCCTTTTTGAAGGAAAACAAGTCCAAGTGATCCAAGAGATTACGTCCAAGATGGAGCAAGCCTCAGAGGATCTGGAGTTTGAGTTAGCGGCAAAATACCGTGATGACTTGTTAAGTATCCAAAAGGTACAAGAAAAGCAACGCATGGTCACACAGCGAGGCGATATGGATGTACTAGGTATGGCCATCGATGGTCCAATGGCTTGTATTCAACTGTTTTTCATTCGCAGTGGTCGTTTATTGGGACGAGAAAATTACTTTGTCCAACATGAAGGGGATAGCCCAGAGCTAGTGATGACGGAGTTCATCAAACAGTATTATGGAGGATCTACATTCATTCCTAAAGAATTGCTATTACCTATGGACAGTGTGGACCGTGAATTATTTAGTGAATGGTTCACCTCTATGAAAGGTCAACAAGTGGACGTATCTGTACCTCAACGGGGCTATAAAAAAGACCTTATCAAGATGGCGGAGGAAAATGCTCAGAACTTCTTGGCAGAACGTCGTCGTCAGTGGCAATACACAATAGATAAGTCCGGTGGGGCCGTGAAAAAATTAGCAGAAGTACTCGACTTGCCAAGATTGCCAGAGCGTATGGAATGTTACGATATTTCTCATATGCAAGGGGCAGAAACGGTGGCATCCATGGTGGTCTTTGAAGGTGGAAAGCCAGCGAAACGAGAGTATCGTCGATTCAAGCTGAAAACAGTACAAGGGAAGCCTGATGATTTTGCGTCCATGGCGGAGATTATGGAACGGCGCTACGGTAATGAAAAAGATTGGCCTATGCCAGATTTGATTATTATTGATGGTGGTAAAGGTCAGTTAAATGCAGCATTACCAGTCATCCGTGCTATGGGAGTTACTGATGTACCTGTCATATCTTTGGCAAAACGAATCGAAGAAGTATTCGTCGAAGGGGAGTCAGAAAGTATTATTCTAGAACACCATACGCCAGAATTACAATTGCTCCAACAAATACGTGACGAAGCCCATCGATTTGCTATTACCTACCATCGTAGATTGCGTGGAAAGCGGAACTTAGAATCCGTTCTCGACCATATTGAGGGGATCGGTCCGAAACGTAGAAAAGCGCTGTATAAGCACTTTGGTAATTTAGATGCCATGCGAGTGGCAGAGTTGGAAGAACTGGAAAGCGTTGATGGGATGAACAAAAAAGCGGCGCTTGCTGTGTATGAGTTCTTTCGGCGTTTGAAATAATGGAAACGAGCAACACATTCCTCCACAAACTGATCCTACGGTAGGTTTGCTCCGGAATATGTTGCTCGTTTCTTGCATAGATTGATTTTGATGCCCTATGGAAAGAACTCATCCACAGGTGGGGCGCCGAGGAGAGAATGGATACTTGTTTCTCTATGAAGTCTGTGGCGTACGGGATTTAAGCTAGCAAAGGGAAGAGCACGGTATACCCCTCACAAACGGTATTTCATAATGTTTGTTCGGGGCACACCGTGCTCTTCTTGTGTTTGTTGTATTTAGGTAATAAAGAAACGCCACAGAGACGCTATCATTGGTAGTGTATCTTAAGGAATTGTTGCTCGTTTCTTACGTGGATTAATTTTGATACCACACGGAATGAACTCATCCACAGGTGGGCGTCACTTGTTTTGTTATGAAATCTTGTGGTGCTTGTTTATATAGCAAAGGAAACGAGCAACATATTCCTCCACAAACTGATACAGTGGTTAGGTTTGCTCCGGAACATGTTGCTCGTTTTTGGTGTTGTTTGATTTAGTCAATAAGGGCGCCGCAGGATCTTCTACGCTAGTGCTGCGTTCCTTATGGATAGATTATCTATTTTCTAAAAAAATATCTTTCAAAAGATAACGTTTTGCATAGTTTATGCTATAATGAAAATACAGAAGGGTCACCGACGTGAGTTGGGCTCATCTCTTCCTAACTATAGGAGGAGGTGGTACTATGACAAAGTTTGAAAAAATCTATTTAATGATTTTAATTTTAGACTTACTAGTACAAATCATTGATTTGTTCAAATAATTAATGATAACGCCTAACGACATAAGGTTTCCTAGACCTTAATACGTTAGGCGTATCTACTTTAGCACTTTAGAGATGAGCCTAACGCCTTCGACACGTTGGTGGCCCTTCTTTTTATTACATATAGTATACCATATTTTTATAGAAATTACAAAAATTGTTATGTATAACTCTCTGTTGCTATGAACGACATATGATGTTGTTATGGTATACACATAAATGAATTTGTCAAAGCATAGTACAATCAAAAAGATCACGGTATTCTCCTCACAAATGATAAGTCATAGTATTTGGAGTACATCGTGATCTTCTTTTATGTTTTTGTATTAGTTATTATTGCTTTCATCGTCATCGCTAGGTGCCAACATGGAGTAGAAGGCCCAAAGTAGGATGAACCAGAATGGTGTAAACATGAGGGCGATGCGTGTGTCACTTTGCAATGCTAGTACGACCAAGATGAATAGGAAGAACGCTAGGATCAGGTAATTCATGAATGGGTACAGTGGCATTTTGAAAGTAGATTGCTTCGCTAATTCTGGTCTTTGCTTACGATATTTGAGATGGCATACGACGATGATGGCCCAAATATAGATGAAGCAGAATGTGGAGATGGACGTAATCATGATGAATACGCTTTCAGGCATGACATAGTTTAAGACTACGGTAAATAGTAAGGCCGCAGCGGAGAATAGTGTTGCCTGATAGGGTACAGCATGGTTCGTTAATCGCTTCATTCGACTCGGCGCATGGCCACGTTTTGATAATGCGTAGATCATACGGCTAGTGGAAAAGATACCGGAGTTGGTAGCAGATGCTGCCGATGTTAGAACAACGAAGTTTACGATGCTCGCAGCAGCCAGGATGCCCACTGCATTAAACACAGCCACGAAGGGACTAGAATTTGGATCTACTGCAATCCATGGGTAAATACTCATGATAATCGCCAGAGATCCAATATAGAATAGAATAATTCGCAATGGAATATTGTTAATGGCCATAGGGATAACTTTTTTTGGATTTTCCGTTTCCCCAGCTGTGAGGCCTACTAGTTCAATGCCTGTGAAAGCAAATACTACCATTTGGAAAGATAAGATAAAGCCCATGGTTCCATTTGGAAACCAACCGCCGTAATTCCATAGGTTATCAAAGGCAGCTGCACCAGCATTGGTAGTGAATCCTGTGAGGATCATGATAAGACCAATGATGATGAGTGATACGATGGCGATTACTTTTATTAAAGCGAACCAAAACTCCATTTCACCAAAGTGTTTTACCGCTGTCAAATTCATAACTAGTAATATGCCTAGTACGATGAGGGCCGGTATCCATTGTGGCATCCACGGTATCCAGTACTGCATGTACAAGCCGACCGCAGTTAAGTCCGCCATGGCCAGTGAAAGCCAACAGAACCAATAGGTCCAACCTGTAATGAAGGCCGCTCGGTCACCCAAATATTCTTCTACAAAGTCAATGAAAGAATGGTGATTTAAATTGGAAAGCAATAACTCTCCTAAAGCACGCATCATGAAGAAACAGATAATACCTGTAATCAGATACGTGAGGAGGATAGAGGGGCCCGCTAAACTAATAGATCGCCCAGAGCCGAGGAATAAACCTGTACCGATAGCACCACCGATGGCTAATAATTGAACGTGGCGATTTTTAAGACCACGCTTTAACTCTTGTTGCGAGTCCGTCATAGTAAAACCTCCTTAAACAATATAAACTTTTATATTTGATAATAGTAAACTATTTTCTATAGAATGTCAATTAATGCTAGTGAATTACTATGGTTAGACAGTAAAAAGGCTTTCATGTGTTTCTAAGAAACACCTTTGAAAGCCGATTACGTGTATTTAATATCTTAGCGTATGCTTAAAAATGGATTACATTCTTTTATATAATCTCATGATTTTATATATTTTTTCTAGAGGATGTAGACAATAGCTTGTATATATATTGTAGTAGCATATATTCATCTATAAGAAACCTACCTGATACATTCAACTTTGAATCCTAATAGTGATGAGTAGATATAAGAAAAGAAAGACTGATATAGTATATATCTTAATAGCAAGTTATACTAGATTGCTATATAAGTCCGTTAGGATGTGTTGAGCCACGCTTTCAGGAGTACCAGTGTTTAGAACTTGTGCTTGACGGAATCGTGCATATAGGGGAGCCCGTACTGTGTACAATTCTTGCAATCGTTCTATGCCACCAGAGGAGAGAACACGTCCTGTTGTATCAAGTTCTTCTAAGGGACGATAGATTTCATAGATTCGTCCATTTTGACGAAGGGGGGCATAGTTTTCCGGTATGGTGATAGCACCGCCACCGGTAGAGATGATCAAATCTGTCTGTTTACCCACATCGGTGATAATCCTAGATTCTATGGCGCGGAATGCAGGTTCACCGTGGGTTAAGATATAATCGCTAATAGCACCGACCTCCTCAGTAATGCGATGGTCTATGTCCACAAGTGTCCGTCCAGTTAGTGTTGCTAAAGCTTCACCAATGGTACTTTTACCGGATCCGGGCATACCGATGAGAACAATATTTTCTTGGTTTCGTCGGAATTGTTTATATAAGTCTGAAAGGATACTTTCATCATAGGTGCGATGTAAAAACAAAGCGCTGGCTGCTATAGCTTGGGCTAATAGAAATACAAGGCCATTCACATGGAGTATATTTAAGGATTCCGCTTCTATTAGAATGGCAGTGCGATGTGGGTTGTAGACCAAATCGATAACACCTTCTAAGTGAGTAAAAGGGGGTAATTGAATGCTTTGGTCAGGACAATAAGGATACATACCAACTGGAGTACAGTTGATAATTATCTGTGCTCGTTCATAAAATTGTGCAATGTGCCCATATGTAGGAAAGCGATGGCGGTTGATATGGGTAATAGAGGCGGCGCCTAATCTTTCTAATGCCACATGCACTGTATTGGACGAGGCTCCATCACCTAAAATTAAACAATGCTTATTTGTCACTTCTATGCTAGACCAATCCAAGGTGGCTAGGAAGCCATCATAGTCCGTATTGGTCCCATACCAAGAACCATCTGCTTGGCGAACCATAGTGTTGACACAACCAATTGCTTTTGCAATATCACTGATGTGATGACAAGCCTGTAAGGCATTGATTTTATAGGGAATGGTAATATTTAAGCCTTGTAATTCAGAACGATTAAAAAAATCTTGTAGTTGGTCTGGTTCCATTTCAAATTTGTCATAGGATGTATTTCCTAAGGCTTGATGAATCATGGGGGAGTAGGTGTGGCCCAAGGTGCGGCCTAATAATCCAAACATTTACACCTCCAACGTACGATGACTGAAATGACGGAATACATGTGGATCATGTTCTAGTACAAAATCTAAGAGGACAAGAGCCGTTAGAGCTTCTACTACAGGAACGGCACGTAGCGCTACGCAAGGGTCATGGCGACCTTGAATTTGTAATACTTCAGCACTATGGTTACTGAGGGATACTGAGTTTTGCTCATGATAAATGGACGGTGTGGGCTTAATCCCTACTTGCATGACAAGGGGCATACCGTTGGTAATACCACCTTGGATGCCACCGCTGTTATTCTTTTCTGTGCGAACACTTTCCTCAGTGATGATGAAAGGATCGTTTTGCTCACTTCCACGGGACGCACAGCCAGGGAAACCAGACCCAAAGGAAATACCTTTCACTGCAGGCATGCCGAATAGAGTAGCGCCTAAGCGATTTTCAATACCATCATAATTGGGATTTCCCATGCCAATAGGTAAACCAGTGGCGAAGACTTCTACGATACCACCAGTGGAATCGCCAGATGTTTTTAAATCCAATACAAATTGCTCTGCTGTATGACGTTGCACAGGGTCTAACATAGGAATCGCTTCAGTGCTGATACTAGCGAGCTTGTCCATAGGTGGGTTAGTATAATCGATAGATGTATCAGGGACAGTGCCAACTTGTGCTAAGTGTGCACGCACATGAATGCCGATGGATTCTAATAGTTGTATAGCAATGCCACCAGCTACGCAAACAGGGGCTGTTAGGCGAGCAGAGAAATGACCGCCCCCACGCATATCCACATACTCACCATAGCGCACGCAAGCGGTGTAATCTGCATGAGATGGGCGTGGTACATCTCGTAGGTTATCGTAATCCCCACTTCGTTGTGATGTATTTTGAATAGTGAAAGCCAAAGGAGAACCGCTCAGTCTTCCTTGTACGATGCCTGATTGAAACTCAGGGATATCTGCTTCTTTTCTTTGTGTTTGTAATTGATGTTGCCCTGGAGCTCGTCGTTTTAGGAAGGCTTGCAAGATTTCTAGATTGACTGGAAACCCACAAGGAAGTCCGTCTACAACTCCGCCAATAGCTTGACCGTGAGAAGCTCCAAAGGTGGAGACTTTCACAGTGCGACCGAAATAGGATGCCATAATTACTCCTTACTTGTTAAATACATTTTATATAGTATGTGTCTGCCCACCTAATCGTTTCCAATCTTCAAAGAAATGAGGGTACGACTTACTGATGGCTTCGCTATCTTTTAGAATCATAGGGGAGGTAGCGATGAGTGCATTTAATGCACCAGCCATGACGAGACGATGGTCATTAACACAGTCTACAATACCACCAGCAAGCGTACCTGTTCCTGTAATATACAGGTTATCCCTTTCTATGCGAACAATGCCGCCAGAATCACGAACAAGTTGTGCTACCGCTTCTAAACGGTCTGACTCTTTCAATCGAAGGCGAGCTCCATTGATGAAAGTAGATTCTCCTTCTATGGAGCAAGCTAAGCTAGATAAAATAGGTAACAAATCTGGCATTTGTTCTAAATTTACATGGATTGGCTTATGTGCTTTGCCAGTGATCGTGATAGTAGATCCATTCCACGTACAAGTGACACCAGCGCTTTCTAAAATGGAAAGAATCCGTTTATCTGCTTGTACAGAATCAGGACGTAAACCTGTGACAGAAATAGATTGTCCTGTCATAGCGGCTGCTACTAGCCAAATGGCACCATTAGACCAATCTCCCTCAATCAGATATTTCTCATTACCGTGGAAGTGTTGGTTCTCTTCGATAATAAAACTTGGATATCCTTCTTCGGTAGTGCCTTCTATTACTTGCACACCAAAGTCTTTCATCGTTTCTATGGTTAATGTCACATAGTCTTTCGATTGTAAGGGACTTGTGCAATTAACGGTGGTATGCCCCAGTTGTGGAGCTGCCAGAAGAAGACCTGAGAAAAATTGAGAACTTATGGTCCCCGTCATGGTGAAGGTACCACCTTGCAGACGACCTGTCATAGTGAAAGGCGGTGCGTCTTGTGAAAACGATACGCCGTGGTCTTTCATTTCGCTCAACAATGGTTCTAGTGGTCGTTCTGGTAGACGTCCTTTGGCATCTACTTTCACAGTGTCACAAATCGAGGCGGACACAGGTAAGAGTAAGCGTAAGGTTGTACCTGATTCGTGGGGTAATACCTGTCCTATAGAAGGGGAAGGGCCAGGAGTAATATGAGCCACACCATTTTCATGGGTAATCGTTGCACCAAGGGCTCGCAAGGAATCCATGGTAGCATCAATGTCCTTGGAAGAGTGGGAAATTAAAATCGAGCTAGGACTCGTGGCAAGGGCCGCTGAGATAAGTGCCCGATGAGCATGGGCCTTAGCCGGTATGGCTGGGATTGTGCCACGTAAGAGCACATTGGAAACATGTTGCATAGAAATCCTTTCTGGTATCATTACCATAACCACTGGGAAGTAGTATAAGGATACTGATAAAAGGTAAATATAGAATCTGTTTAGTTTACATGTAAATAATATTGTTATACGTAATAGATATACAGAATAGAAATGGTAGTTATATTCTACAGTAGGTAGCCAATTCAGAGAAGGTAACTTTTTTTAGCACCGACGTGCCATACCCTGTAGGAACTACGATGGTAATGGAAGAGCCAGAGGCTTTTTTATCGTGACTAGCTTCTTCTAAGATTACATCTTTTGATATCGTCGTTGTGGTGGGTAATTCATGGGCTATTAGCAACTGTTCAATACTAGAAACAATGGTAGGATCTAGCTCTTCGTTGGCTACTGCACCTTTTGCCATGATGAGGAGTCCCAAAGCAACGGAATTGCCGTGCGGGATAGCGAAAGCACTACCGTGCTCGATACCATGTCCAAAGGTATGACCTAAGTTCAATGTCGTACGAAGGCCGCTTTCCTTTTCATCTACTTCCACCACATGGGCTTTGATACGTACACATTGAGTGATGATAGTATCTACATCTTCTGGATGTTGTAAGATCGGTCGTTCTCGAAGTTGATCTAGTAACTCTGGATGGTCTAAGAAACCATATTTGATGATTTCCCCACATCCATTAATCCATTCCTCTTTAGGTAAGGTAGAAAGTGTTTCTGGATCACAGAGAACGAGGATAGGTTGTTTAAAAGCACCCCATAAATTTTTACCACACTCTAGGTTAACAGCTGTTTTACCGCCTACGGAGGAATCGACAGCAGCCAACAGTGACGTAGGTACTTGTACATAATCGATACCCCGTAAGTAGGTGGCAGCAGCAAATCCAGCTAGGTCTCCGACGACGCCACCACCTAAAGCAATAATGAGGTCTTTCCGAGTCAATTTTGCATTTCCTAATGTTTCTACTAGATCTATGAGACGATAGCCGTTCTTTTCACTTTCACCATGAGGAAACATATAGGTATGAACGGTGTAACCTGCCTGTTGTAGGGAATCTGAAACAGTGGAAGCATAGAGGGGGCCCACATTATCATCAGTAACAATCATGACGGAACAAGGAGGCTTGATAGCGTGTAAGTACTTACCAATGCGAGGCAAGCTATTCCGCTCGATAATCACATCGTAAGAAGTGGATGCCTGAATATGAATTGTATCCATAGGAGTGACCTATTTATGACCTAATGCGTCACGAAGTGTGAACACTTGGTTTGCCAAAGTAGCGAATTGCTCTGGGCGTAAGGATTGAGGACCATCACACAGTGCTTTTTCTGGATTGTTGTGAACTTCAATCATTAAACCATCAGCACCGCCACCAACGGAGGCTAAGGACAAGGAGGGAACCACACGGCTCATACCTGCTGCATGGCTTGGGTCCATAATGATTGGCAAGTGGGATAACTCGTGTATCATTGGAATAGCAGTGACATCCAATGTGTTACGAGTGCGTGTTTCGAATGTACGAATACCACGTTCGCAAAGAACGATTTGTTCGTTACCTTCGCTCATGATGTATTCTGCAGCCATTAACCATTCTTCGTAGGTTGCGCATAAACCACGTTTTAATAAGATTGGCTTACGCAATTTACCTACTTCTTTTAAAAGGTTGAAGTTTTGCATATTGCGAGCGCCGATTTGTAACATATCTACATTGTCGAAGTATTCTAATTGAGAAATATCCATGATTTCTGACACAATAGGTAGACCAGTTTCTTTTTTAGCTTCTTCTAATAAGGCTAAACCACTTGGTCCCATGCCTTGGAAAGAGTATGGAGAAGTACGAGGTTTGAAAGCGCCACCACGAAGAATGCCAGCACCAGCCGCTTTTACAGCCTTCGCTACTTCGATAACTTGTTCTGGTGTTTCTACAGAGCAAGGGCCTGCGATGATAGCAAAGTGACCGCCACCGATTTTTGCATTTCCTACAGTAACCACCGTATCTTGAGGATGGAATTTACGATTTGCCTTTTTGAAAGGCTCTTGGATACGCATAACCTTTTCAACGTATGGAAGGGATTCAATGGTGCGTAAATCGACACGGGATGTATCGCCTATCAAACCGATGATATCTTGTTGTTCTCCATGTACTGGATGTAATGAAACGCCAGTGGCTTCTAACTGTTGACGTAGTTCTGCAATTTGTGCTTCTGTTGCTGTAGTGTGTAATCGAATAATCATAAGGTCCTCCTAAAAATCTTAACATGTATAGGTATTTGTGAGTGGTGGTATAGGAAGATATATAAAAAGGGCTACCCGCCTATACCTAGTACGGGTAGCCCTTACCACTATTTAAAGCCACTCAGTGATGATACCTAAATTAGCGTAGCTCAAATAGTTCTTTACCCGTAGTTTGGATAAAGAACCAAAAAAATGTATTTGCATTTGTTATAGCTAAATTGGTTTGCTTCATCATTGTAGTGACTCCTTTCTTTCGATAATTGCGTTTAGTATACTCCATTCATTTAAGTTTGGCAAGAAAAAATTCAAATTGGGCTCAAAATTAGGCTCAAATGCAAAAAAAGGATTATCAACAGCAGTGAGAATTAAATATTCCTATAATATCTGCATAAAAGACATATGATAATTTTATCAATTATAACTAATTGGTATAATAATGCTTTAATATGTAAAGTATGCATAATAGCATAATTATAGGTATATAAGTATGTACGAAGTACAAATAACAATGTATAATGATGGTAGTTTATTGATACCTATTATTGATTATGGAGGCTTTTATGAAAATTACACGTCATGTATCAGCTGTAATGGCTGCATTAGTAGTAACAGGAATGTCTTATTCTGCAATGGCGACAGAGATTACTGTATCCAGTGATAAAGCAGAAGAATTAACTGGTTTAACGATGGGTTCTCCAGTTCAAACGGAGCCTGTGGTTAAACATATAGAAGATACTTTGTCCGTGAATGTACATGGTAAAAGCTTGATGGAGAACGGTAAAAGTAAAAATGTAACAGGGATTTATAATGGGTTTGGATCTCAATTGACTATAGATAAAGATCTTATTGTACGCTTAAAAAATGATGCACCAGCAGATAAAAAAGAATTGGGGCATTATTATATGAGTGCTGTATATGCTGGTTATGGCGGTAAGGTGCCACGTCTTAGTAAGGATAATCCTGAGAGAGATTATGGTGATACCAATATTCGTGTGAAAGGTAATGTAGATATTGATGCTGTGGGGGTAGGATTGCAAGCGAATCAACGAGGTCATATTATTGTTGATGGCGGTGGTCGTATTATAACGTATCCTCTTAAAACGTCAGATACCTATTCTGTTGTGGCAGAAGAGGGCGATGTATATGTGAATGCAGGTGTCGATGGTAAACACCCAGGTATGAAAGATTTAGTGGCTATTGGTAATGTAGGATTGATTAACAAAGATTATGGCCGTGATCCAAATCATAATGAAGCGCCAACAAATATAGGACTAGCTTTTACAACCTCTAGCTCTAGTCTTACTGGCGCTGTGTTAAATGAATATGCTGAAAGTAATAAAAACCCGCATAATTCTGGTGCCGATATATATTTACAAAATGGCGCTACTTGGAATAATGAATGGATTGGTAAGGAACGACCTACACCAAGAAAACCACGTCCATCAGGAGATGATGCAGCATATTTATATAAAGGAAGTAAAGTTCGTAATCTTGTAGGTGGTACAAATCCAACAGCAGCAGGTATAATTCACCCTATTGATGCACGTCCTATTACAATTCAAAACTATACTGGCTTTGTAAATGCTGATTATAAAACAGATGTGCCAGCAAGTGAAACTAGCAATGGCAAAATCATTATTGAACATGCTGCTGATCATAGTCATATCACTGTACAAGGCGATAGTACTAAGAATTTAACTGATGATGCAAGTTATCGTGCAGAAATGAAATCGTTAGCCAATAAATTACAATATACGGGAAATGATAAGAAACTAGCTGCCGCTGTTCAAGTTAATGAAGGTATTACAAGACCGGCTGCTATGGCTGAACTTGGTACAAATGCATTCGATGCACAAGGTAATCTTGTTGTTGCTGATACCGCGACGGTAACACATGCTAGTGAATCTTCCTTGGTAAGTGGTGCGAAATCTGCTCTCACATCTACAGCGATAGCTTGGCATAATACTACGAACGATTTACAACGTCGTTTAGGGGACCTTCGTTTGACTAATACGAACCAAGGGGTATGGGCTAAATATATCGGCGGCAAATCTAACATGACAAATGGTGCCGATACTCATATGACATATAATGGTGTACAAGTTGGTTATGATCATAAGGTATCCAATGGTTGGACTTTTGGTGGTGCTCTAGATTACAGTACGTCTAGCAACTCCTATGCCGTTGGCAACGGAGACAGCAAAATCGCTGGTATTGGGTTATATGGTACAAAACAACATGATGATGGACGTTACTTAGATATCATCGCTCGTGGAAGCCGCCTGTCCAATACTTACAAACTTCACTCACTAGGGGGACATCAATTGAATGGGGATTATCATACATTTGGTACCTCTTTAAGTGCTGAATATGGTAAACGCATTAAGAAACAAAATGGTTTCTACATGGATCCTAGTGTAGAATTCATTGTAGGTCGTTTGAATGGCGTATCCTATGATGCTAATATTGTTAATGGTGGCTCTATGCATGTGAAAGCTGACGCTGTTAACTCTGCTGTAGGTCGATTGGGCCTTGGCATTGGTAGAGAAACAGAAACATCCAACATCTTTGCAAAACTTGCATTGGTTCATGAATTCTCTAGTAAGGTCAATACGACATATTCCGCGCCAGGTAATCCAACAGTACATACAGAACTTGATTTGAAAGATACATGGCTTGATGCTGAAATTGGAGGCTCCTGGAGCGTTCGTCCAAGCACATATGTATATGGTACATTCACTAAAAACTTTGGTGCTACTATAGACAATACATGGCGTATTGATGCGGGAGTACGGCATAACTTCTAATTAAATCTTGTACTAATAGTCCTTATAGCGTATGCTGTAAGGGCTATTAGTATTTAAGGAGGATAGTATGGTAAAAGTCTTATTCATCTGTCACGGTAACATTTGTCGCTCTACGATGGCAGAGTTTTATATGAAGCATATCGTTAACAAGGCGGGTTTAACTGATTCTATTTATATTGAGTCCGCAGCTACATCTCGTGAGGAGATAGGAAATGATACCCATTATGGAACTAAACAAAAATTAGATGAAATGGATATTCCTTATACTCGTCGCAAGGCCCGCCAAGTAACGATGTATGATTACCGTAACTTTGATTACCTCATCATCATGGATGAAAATAATGCAAGAAACTTGCGCCTCATTATTGATGATGACGTTGACCATAAGGTGTATAAGGCTATGATGTTTGTTGGGGAAAGTCGAGATGTAAAAGACCCTTGGTATACGGGAAATTTTGACGAAACCTATGACGATATAAGTCGTAGCTGTGATGCCCTATTAGAGTTGATCAAAGAACAATTATTTAAGTAAAAGTATAATGTAATAAGCCCCCAGTGTTATCTGAAGTAGATATAACATGGGGGCGGTACTTTTTATGGAAACTTAAATTGGGCTCAAATGCAAAAACTGGATTCTCAACAACGGTGAGAATCCAGTTATATCAATGGTGCGCCTAGCAGGAATCGAACCTGCGCACCCGGTTCCGGAGACCGGTGCTCTATCCCCTGAGCTATAGGCGCGTGTATACCGTTAAAGTATACCATGAAATAATGGTCAGTACAATAGGGAACCTCATGGTGAAGGATTGAAACATATAGTGCTCTATCATACTTTGATATACAAACCGATGCCCAGTGTGATATAATATACTAATTCGCATAATACATAACAAGATTTTAAAGGAGGACCCTTTCATATATGCAAATTAAATTTGAAGATTTACAAATTAGCGAACCCATTTTACGAGCTTTAAATGACATGGGATTTGAAGAACCAACACCGATTCAACGTGAAGCCATTCCAGCGGCGAAGTCCGGTCAAGACATGATTGGTCAAGCACAAACTGGTACTGGTAAAACAGCTGCCTTCGGTATCCCAGCGTTAGAGCAAGTGGATCCAACAATCCAAGATCCACAAGTATTGATTCTTTCACCCACACGCGAATTAGCAATTCAAGTGGCGGAAGAGTTAAATAAAATGGCGCAACATACTAACATTCAAGCCTTACCAATCTATGGTGGACAAGATATTGGACGTCAATTCCGTATGTTGAAAAAACATCCACAAGTGATTGTAGCGACACCTGGTCGTTTAATGGATCACATGGAGCGAAAATCTATTTCTTTTGACCATGTAAAAGTTGTCATTTTGGATGAAGCGGATGAAATGTTAAACATGGGCTTCGTAGATGATATCAATAAAATTTTGACAGCTGTTCCAAAAGAGCGTCAAACATTATTGTTCTCTGCTACAATGCCAAAAGCAATCCAAGAGTTGGCAGAAACATACTTAACAGAGCCAACATTAATCCGTATGAAACCAACACAAGTAACAATGGATTTAATCGAACAATATTATATCGAAGTACAAGATCGTCAAAAATTTGATGTATTGTGCCGTTTACTAGATATCCAAGCGCCAGAATTGGCTATCGTGTTCGGTCGTACAAAACGTCGTGTAGACGAAGTAACAGAAGCATTGAAAAAACGTGGTTACATGGCAGAAGGTATTCATGGTGACTTGTCTCAACAAAAACGTGACTCTGTGATTCGTCAATTCCGTGAAGGTACTATCGATATCTTAGTAGCTACAGACGTAGCGGCTCGTGGTTTAGATATTAGTGGCGTTACGCATGTGTATAACTACGATTTGCCACAAGATCCTGAAAGCTATGTACACCGTGTCGGTCGTACAGGTCGTGCTGGTAAAGCAGGCGTGGCGATGACATTCGTTATTCCACGTGAAATTGAACATTTACATGCCATTGAACGTTTGACAAAACGCAAGATTGCTCGCCGTAAGGCTCCATCCTTGGGAGAAGTATTAGAAGGACAACAAAAAATTGCCGTAGAGAAATTGATTGCTTTAGCAGATAATCGTGAAGAATTAGCAAGCTATCGTTCTAGTGCAGAAGAATTATTGAATGATATCGATTCTGTTACATTATTAGCAGCTGCTTTGAAATTGTTGACAAAAGAGCCAGATACAACTCCTGTTAGCATTACAGAAGAAGCGCCACTTCGCATACGTCGTCGCCGTGACAGTGGACGTCGAGATGGCCGTCGCCGTGATGATCGTCGTAGAGATGGTCGCCGTCGTGATGATCGTCGTGATGGAGATAGAAGACGTTCCTCTCGCGATCGTAGTCAACGTTCCAATAGTGGAGAGCGCCGTTCTCGTGATGGACAAAAACAACAAAAACACCAAGGTAGCGGTTTCAAGCCGTATTTTAAAGAATAATTTCGTTAAGTAACGATATTTAAAATTAAACAATTCTGATTATTGTTTGGGAATGAACTTTCTGATATAATATAGATAGAGTAATAGTATTTTAATCTCACAGTTAAGCTTCCAAGTGGAAAGGATGTGCTTTATGGATATTGCACAAAAATTGCGAGAAGAAGGTTATAAAGTGACACCACAGCGTATTGCCATTTATAATGTTCTTTATGCAGAAAACAACCATCCCACTGCGGAAATGATCTACCAAAGTTTGCGGGAAGACCATCCAAGTATGAGCTTGGCGACTGTATATAAAACGATGGAGATTTTTGAACGCATTGGTTTAGTTCGCGTCTTAGACTTGGGCGATGATTGTAGCCGTTATGACTGGGATACAAGAAATCATCCGCATGTACGTTGTACTATGTGTAATCGTATTAATGATTTACATGATGTACAAGTAAACTGTCTAAGAGAAGAAGTGGCGCGCCACAGTGAATATGAAATTACAGGACTTCATGTGTCTTTTGAAGGCATTTGTCCAGAATGTTTGCGTAAAAGCTCACATTAATTAGTCATGTAAAAGAAATAGAGGATAATTGCTTATATAAACAATTGTCCTCTATTTTTATGCCTGTAAAGAGATAGTCATAACATGATATACTTACAAGTAAGATAGTGAATCATCAAGAGAAGGAGTTATACATGAGTCAATTAACAATTGGATGTCATTTATCTATTAGCAAAGGATATTTACATATGGGAAAAGAGGCGCTGTCTATTGGTGCCAATACATTTCAATACTTTACAAGAAATCCACGAGGCGGTAAGGCTCGTGCTTTTGATGAAGAAGATATGAAAGCCTTAGATGCTTTCCTGAAAGAACATCAATTTGGTAAATTATTAGGACATGCACCATATACTTTAAATGCATGTGCCGCCGATCCAGGGCTCCGTGAGTTTGCTAAAAATTCCATGCGTGAAGATTTGGAGCGGTTGGAGTATTTACCTGGCCATTTATATAACTTTCACCCTGGTAGCCATGTGAAACAAGGTGTGGACCAAGGCATCGAATATATCGTAGATATGTTGAATGAAGTGATTTTTCCAGGTATGAAAACTACCGTTCTATTAGAAGCTATGGCAGGAAAAGGCACGGAAGTAGGTCGTAATTTTGAAGAATTAGCACGTATCATTGATGGAGTGAAACACAAAGAATACATTGGTGTTTGTGTAGATACTTGCCATATTCATGAAGGTGGATACGACATCATTGAAAATTTAGATGGCGTTTTGGAGGAGTTTGACCATTTTGTAGGCTTAGACAGAATCCATGCAGTGCATTTGAACGACTCTAAAAATCCTAGAGGAGCTCATAAAGATCGTCACGAAAAAATCGGGGAAGGACACATTGGTATCGAGGCCATTGCTAATTTCATCACCCATCCTAAATTACGTCATCTACCATTCTATTTAGAAACACCAAATGAGTTAGATGGATATGCAAAAGAAATTTCTATCTTACGGGAGATTTATGCAAACGAGGTGTAAGTATGCGCATACTACATACAGCAGACTGGCATTTAGGACGACTATTTTACAATGAACATTTAACAACGGATCAAGCTCATGTGTTGGAACATCAATTTTTCCCTTTACTAAACGAAGAACGTATTGATCTAGTGGTCCTCAGTGGGGACGTTTTTGACCGATCTGTGCCTCCCATTGAAGCCATTGAACTATGGGATTCAGTTCTGCATCGATTAGCATTTACAGAAAAAATTCCAATGGTGGTTATTTCTGGAAATCACGATAGCGGCCCTCGCCTAGCGATGGGTCACAGTGCTTGGGAAACTCATGGTATCCATTTGTTAGGCCATGCTCACCAAGGGATAAATCCCATCTCTTTCCAAGATGCGTATGGTCAACTCGATGTATGGGCATTGCCCTACGGAGAGGTGCGTGATATGCAAAGTGCTCTGAATCGGCAAGGTGTTGGAAATGAAAAGATAGAAATAACAGAGCATATCGAATCTGTGAAGGCATCTAAAAAACATAGAACGCAATGCGAATCGGCAGATTTATTTGCCTCTTTAAGTAATGAAGATATTGTAAATTTAGACAACTCTTCGTATAAAGGTAATGATGAGATTTCTGTTGTCGGTACTGCGGAATGTGCGTTAGGTGTTGATACAAATACATATAATTGGACTATCGCAGATGCCTATGAACATTGGTCATATTATGCGAAGCGTTGCTCTAAAGGACACCGCAGTCTTTGTATGGCTCATGCTTTTGTGGCAGGTGGTGCTGAAAGTGAGTCGGAACGGCCTCTGTTAGTAGGAGGTTCTGGGCAAGTTCCAACAACGGTATTCAAAGATTTTACATATACTGCCTTAGGTCACTTGCATAGACCACAACGGATTGGGGTGGACCATATTCGCTACAGTGGATCTTTGTTGACCTATTCCTTTGACGAGGTAGGGTATAGTAAAAGTTTCACTATTGTTGATATAGACGGCAAAGGAGCTACAACAATCAGTGAAATTCCTATTGTAGGACGCCGTCAATTTGTGAGCCTGACGGGATATTTTGATGATTTACTAGCTGATGAAAGTCTCCATATACGGCATCATAATGATTATGTGGAAGTACGATTGTTAGATACGGCACCTGTAGTGGATGGGATGCGAAGATTGCGAAAAGTATTCCCTTACTGTATGCGGTTAGAATTAGTAGGTCGTATGGAAGTCGTTCAAGATATCACGGGGGCAAAGCGTTTTAAAGAGTTAAATGAACGAGATTTATTTGCGCAATTTGCTAAGGAAGCTAGGAATGAAGAACTTTCACAAGAAGAATTAGACTACATGGAGCAGTTGTGGCGTCGTGTATTAAGGGAGGAAGAAGCATGAAACCCTTACGATTAGAAATGACTGCTTTTGGTCCGTACCCTAAGGAAGTGATTCTTGATTTTGCTGTATTGGCAAATCAATCCATGTTTTTAATTACGGGTCCTACAGGGGCTGGAAAAACGAGCATATTGGATGCCATGGTATATGCTCTGTATGGTCAAACTAGTGGTGGTCTTCGTGATGGCTCAGATATGCGTAGTGATTATGCAGACGCTACCACACCTACATCAGTGGTGTTTGAGTTTCAAGTAGGTGATCATCGGTATCGGATGGAGCGAACTCCAAAACAAGAATTACAGAAAAAGCGTGGTACTGGTACAAGAGTGGTCTTAGCTACGGCGTCTATCAGTGAATGGATTGATGAAGAATGGAAATTACTCACTACGAAAGCCCAAGAAATTCGTGACTATGTACAACAGATCATTGGATTTCGTGTGGATCAATTTTTGCAAGTTGTCTTGCTGCCGCAAGGTGATTTTAGAAAATTGTTAGTAGCCCCCACATCAGAACGGGAAGTATTGTTACATACGATTTTCAAAACCTCTGTGTATAAACGCATGCAAGATGTATTGAAAGAAGAATTGACTAAGGCTACCGTAGGGATTCAAGATACATTGCAAAAAGTTGAGTTTTTATTAGGTACTTATGCAGTGGATACTTTACAGGACTTAGTGGTGCTGGTGGAAGAAGACCGTAAGCTGTTATTCGACCATGAAGAAGAACGGAAGGAAAAACAGGAGCAGTGCGATGTTTTGCAAACAGCCTATGCTAAGTACGAAACCTATGCCAACCTAGTATCGCGCAAAGACCAATACAGTCAAGCCTTGGGTACTCATCAAGAAGGAGAGCCGGCGCATCTTGCATTAGGAGAGGCTATTAGCCGTTGGGAACGGTTACAAGAAGTTCGGAGATCTATGAAAGACTATGAGAGGTTGCAAGATATTTTCAGAACGGACAATGAAAAATTAGAAGTCTTGAAAACATCGTTGCAGTCCGTGGAAGGAAGTTTACAAATCTTAGAGTCTAAGTGGAAACAGCTAGTAGCTCAAGAGGAAACACATGCAAAGCAACAAGAGCAATACCACCAATTGCAGGCCTTGCAACAAGAGGTGGAGTGGTATGGCGAACTTGTGACAAAAAGGACTGATATAGAGGCTTCGAAAGCACAGCAAGTGGAGCAACAACAGGCTCTACAACAGGAGTTAACTACAAGTCAGGCAGAGTTGGAGTTGCACTGTAAAACATTAGAAGGTATAAAGATAGAGTTACAAAGTTATACTTCCTTAGGTGAGGAAAAATTATGTACCAGTGAACTGCGGAGTTGGTGGGATTCCTTAAAGGGGACTGTTAACAAACTCCAAACTGCTTGGGATGCTAGAAATCTCCATAGTCAACAGTTAGACAAAGAACATCACGTGTGTAAGACTCGTGAAGGGTTGTATCATCATAATGAGCAATTATTACGACAACACCAAGCTTATGAAGTGAGTTTGCAAGTAGAAGATGATGCGCCGTGTCCTGTGTGTGGTTCCTTAGTACATCCACAACTAGCACAAGCCCCGTCGGAAGACATTGTTAGAGAAACGGTAGACCGACTTCGGCAAGAGTTCCAAGCTAGTCAAACACAGGTGGCAACGATAGAAACCAAGCTAAGCCACAGTGAAGAAGAAGTAGAACGATATAGTAAAGAATGGAATCGTTTATGTGAGACCTATCCAAAGGTAACAGCAGGAGTGCAAAGAAAGTCTATCTTGCAATTGGGAAATATCTTGGATAACGCTGTACAAGCTAAAGAGATAGAAACGGTACTGGAACGCCTCTCTTGGTGGGATGCAAATGTAACTGAAACGCACGTAGATAAGACTTTTAAATTGATACAACAAGAATTAGTCCAAGGAGAAGCTAGAAAACTAGCATTAGAAAAAAGTCTAGAAATACAGAAACAGACTATACAAACTGAGGAAGCCAATGTTCACGCAAAGCAACTAGAATTGAGAACTCTAGAGGGACAGTTAGAATCCTTGCAACAGGAAATGCAGCACGTAACAACAGAAATGAGTCGTATTGAAAAGAGTATAGCTCCTTTTACGGTGGAAACGTATACGGCTGAGGTGAAAGATCTCGCAGATTCTCTGAAACGGTATGAAGCGGACCGTAAAGAGGTAGAAGCCGCGCGTCAAGCTAGCCAAGAACAAAAGGTGGTGCTCATCACAGAAATAGGGACTGTTAAAGAACAACAGGATCGCATGGCGCAGGATATAGAATTCTTGGATAAGGAAATCGAGCAAGTGTTAGCAGCGGAATCTCTTACCATTGATGCATTTAAACAGGAATCTCATGCATTTGATAAATTGCCAGCATGGAAAGAAACCTTTAGTGTCTATAACAACGAAACATTGCGACTAAGCTCTCTGTTAGATGAAGTGCGAAGTGATTTAGCCAACTATACTACAGTGCCAGAGGAAATAGCCAAGGGTGCTGTGGAAACAATAGAACAGGAATTAAAAGAATTGGGGGAAACTATTGGTACCCTGAAATCTCAAGTTCTAGCTAAAGAAAAGACAATACAAGAAATTACTGGGTTGGAAGAGTCCACTAAAGTATTGTCGGACCGTCGGGCATTTATCTTCGGCTTAGCCGATTTAGCCAATGGCGGTGATTCAGGTATGAAAGGGGTCAGCTTTGAACGCTATGTACTAGGTGCTATCCTGGAAGAAGTGTTGTGTGCGGCGAACTTACGACTTCATGATATGAGTCGTGGTCGCTATCGATTGAAACGATCGGTAGAAGAAGGAGGTCGTGGCGCACGGGGGTTGGATATTGCTGTCTTTGATGCCTATACAGGGGCAAGCCGCCCTGCCAATACGTTGTCTGGAGGAGAAACCTTTTTAGCGTCCTTAGGTTTAGCTATGGGATTGGCGGATGTCATTCAATCTTATGCGGGAGGTATTCATTTGGATACCATGTTTATTGATGAAGGGTTTGGAACTTTGGATCCAGATACCTTAGATGTGGCAATGGAAACACTAGTAGCATTGCAATCCCAAGGACGATTGGTAGGCATCATATCTCATGTGCCAGAATTACAACAACAAATTGGTGCACACTTGGTGGTGACAAAAACGGATGAGGGAAGCAGGGCCTACTTTCAAGTGCAGTGATTGTATTCCCGTAGTACCTATGTTAGAATAATACTGTCATTTACTAGGAATTAAGGAGGAAGTATGAAATTTAGCTTTGCTCATAATAATATTAACGTGAAAGATTTGGATACAAGTTTATCCTTTTATAAAGACGCATTAGGGTTAGAAGAAGTCGGTCATATCGATGGAGAAGATGGATCTTTTAAAATCGTCTATTTAGGAGATGGTACCAATCCGCATCGATTAGAATTGACATGGCTACGTGATTGGGATCGTCCTTATAATTTAGGGGATAATGAATTCCATGTGGCATTTTATGTAGATGATTATGCAGGAGCGTTAGCAAAACATAAGGCTATGAACTGCGTTGTCTATGAGAATGAAGCGATGGGCATTTATTTTATTGCTGATCCAGATGGATATTGGACTGAAATTATCCCAGCAGGAGCCTATTAATATGGAACATATGTTAACGCGCTTACAATGGTTGGTAGGAGAAGAAAAAATTAAAACCTTGCAAGGTAAAAAAGTCCTTCTTTTTGGATGCGGTGGTGTAGGCTCCTTTGCCCTAGAAGCATTGGTTCGTTCTGGCGTAGGGCATATAATTATTGTCGATGGTGACAAAGTGACGGTGAGCAATATTAATCGTCAGCTTATTGCTTTGCCTAGCACGGTAGGTCAACGTAAAGTAGAGGCCGCAAAAGAGAGAGCCTTAGCAATCAATCCTAATCTACATATTGAGGCTTATGATATGGTATATACCGGTGAAAGTCATCCTACTTTCATTGCCGATATTAATCCGGATTTTGTCATTGATGCCATTGATATGGTAAGTGCTAAACTATCTATCATCGAAACGTGTTATAATAGAAATATACCTTGTATATCTTCTATGGGAACAGGCAATAAAATGTGGCCTGATCAATTGAAGATTACAGATATTAGTAAGACCCATACATGCCCATTGGCGAAAGTTATGCGTAAAGAATTGCGTCGTCGTGGCATTAAAAAGCAAACTGTATTATTCTCTACAGAACAACCGATGACACCGAACCGTGATGATGACTCTAGAAGTCCAGGTTCCTGCGGTTTTGTTCCGTCTGTAGCAGGATTGCATTTAGCGGGTCACGTGATTAGAACTTTTTTGGAGGTACAGTAATGAAAAAAGCAATTATTCATATGGAATACGGTGACATTGTTATCGAATTATTTGAAAATGAAGCTCCTGGTACAGTAGCTAACTTTGAAAAATTAATCAAAGAAGGTTTTTATGATACTTTGAAATTTCATCGTGTTATCCCTGGTTTTGTGGCTCAAGGTGGTTGCCCAATGGGTACTGGCGTAGGTGGCCCTGGTTACACAATTCCATGCGAAACTAAAGGTAACCCACATAAACATGTTCGTGGTGCTTTATCCATGGCACATCGTGGACCTAACACAGGGGGTAGCCAATTCTTTATCGTGTATGAACCACAACCTCATTTAGATGGCGTTCATACTGTATTCGGTCAAGTCATCGAAGGCATGGATGTAGTAGATAAAATTCAACAAGGTGACCGCATGCAAACTGTTGAGGTAGTAGAAGACTAATGGCAGGAATCAAACGCTATCGTATTGAACATCCTGAATGGTTACAAGTGAAAAAGGATGGAAACTTTTCCTATGGGTATGACCAAGAATGGTACGAAGATGCTTGGAAACGGTTAGCAGGTTGTGGCCCTACAACGGCGACACAAGTGATTTCCTATGTCCTTTTTCGCGATGGTCATTTACCACTAGAAACTGTAGCAGACGGAGACCAAGCTTTGGTACGTATGAATCAAGTATGGGAATACGTGCGCCCTCGCTATGGTGGGGGGCTCTATAAAAGTACTTGGTGGGAACAAGGTGTCAACCAATATATGGCAGATAACAACTTGTCTTATAATGTGAAACGATTGCCGATTTTCCCTCTGAAAGGAAGCGTTTATACGGTGGAAGAAGTAACGGCTTTCATACAACGTGGACTGGAACAAAATTGTCCTGTTGCTTTTTTAAATCGTCATCGTGGACAGGAAGAAGGCCTATCTACATGGCATTGGGTTCCTATCGTATCTATGCAAGTTAATCATGATGACACACGATGTGTTGTCTATGATGAAGGTATGGAACGAACTTTTTCACTACGCCGTTGGTTACGAGATAATTTACTGGGTGGAGCTTTTTTATACATCCAGTCACAATGTGAGGAGTAAGAAATGACACAATGGATTAAAGAATTACAGTCCCCTCATCTTGCATTATGCGCAGAAGTGGATGAAATTTTATATTCTGGAAAATCCGACTTTCAAACCATAGAAGTCGCTCATAGTTTAGAATATGGTAATATGCTTGTGTTGGATGGTGTGTTTCAAACGTCAGAACGAGAAGAATTTGTGTATCATGAAATGATGAGCCACATTCCGTTATTCTTGCACCCAAACCCTAAGCATGTATTGATCATCGGTGGCGGTGATGGCGGTGTAGCTAGAGAATGTGTACGTCATAGCTGTGTAGAAACAGTGACAATGGTAGAAATTGATGGTAAAGTAGTGGAATTGGCAAAACAATATTTGCCATCTATTGCTGACGCTATGATTCGCCAAGATCCAAAATTGACGGTAACCATTGGTGACGGTATTGGTCATGTAGCAGAAAAAGAAAACTTCTATGATGTGATTATCGTAGACTGCTCTGACCCAATCGGACCTGGTGAAGGTTTATTTACAGAAGAATTCTACAAAAATACATATCGTGCCTTGAAGGAAGATGGTTTATTTGTACAACAAACAGAATCTCCAGTGATGCATCAACAACTAGTATCTGATGTATTCTACTATGTAAATAAACATTTCCCTGTGACTCGCCTATATACAGCATTTATTCCGTTATATCCAACAGGTATGCATTGCTTTACTATGGGATCTAAGAAACATGACCCATTAGAATGGGATCCAAATCGTGCTCAAGATTTTACAACTAAATACTATAACTATGGCATCCAAAAATCTGCATTCGTATTGCCAACATTTGTAAAACAATATTTACAAGCTCGAATTGCAGAATAAACTCTTTACCTAGGTGTGCTATAGTGAGTGACGTACTAGCACTTTCTTTGTGAAGGTGCTAGTTTTGTGTATGGGTTATACAATCGAATCAAATCTAGTGTTTAAAAATAATAGGTAAGCCCATGGTATTTTTGAGGAGTAGATATACCAAATATAGTAGTTAAGTGCAGCTACTTTACAGTAACTTTTATAATTATAGAGATATGAAAAAAATATTAGTGATATATAGTATTGAAATTCCTAGTAAATAGGTATACAATAAAAACAATATTGTATTTACAATGAAACATATAATATATTTTTATTCATGTGAATTAACAAAAGGGGAGACTATAATGAAACAATATGACTTACTCGTTATCGGCTTTGGTAAAGCAGGTAAAACATTAGCTGCCACATTTGGCAAAGAAGGAAAACAAGTCGCTTTAATTGAACAAGATCCAGCTATGTATGGTGGTACATGTATCAATATCGGATGTATCCCTACAAAAACGATGATTGTTGGTGCGGATAAAGGCAAAAGCTACGAAGCTGCAAAGGCAACTCGTGATACAGTAGTAGGAAAGTTAAATGCAAAGAACTTAAACATGTTAACATCCAATCCGAATGTAACCGTGTATACTGGTCATGGTAAATTTACTTCCAATAAAGAAGTAGAAGTAACAACAGCAGATGGCGTGGAAACATTGACAGCTGAAATTATCATCATCAACACAGGGGCTACTAATGTAGTACTTCCAATTTCAGGTCTATCTACATCTAAATTTGTATATAACAGTACTGAGTTGCAAGCGTTGCCTACATTGCCAAAACGATTAGGTATCATTGGTTGCGGTAACATTGGCATTGAGTTCGCTAATTTATACGCACGTTTAGGTGCTGAGGTGACTGCTTTTGAAAGTGGCGATAGAATCTTAAAACGTGAAGATGCAGATGTAGCTGCGTTGGCGCAACAATATTTAGAAGAAGATGGCGTTCGATTCCACTTTAACGCTGTCACCAAAGAAATTAAAAACGTAGGTGATACTGTAGTAGTAGTGACTGAGAGCGGAGAAGAGTTTGTTTTCGATGCGTTGTTACATGCTACAGGACGTAAAGCGAATACAGAAGGTCTTGGCTTAGAGAATACGGATATTCAAGTTCGTCCTAATGGTTCCGTCGTAACGGATGATACATTGATGACAGCTGTTCCTAATGTATTTGCTGTAGGTGATGTGAACGGAGGACAACAATTTACCTATGTGTCTTTAGATGACTTCCGCATTGTAAATCGTGTATTACATGGGGATGAAAGTTATAAGTTAGGGAATCGTGCACACGTGCCATATTCAACTTTCATTACACCTGCTTTATCCCATGTAGGTTTACATGAAGAAGAAGCGAAAGCACAATATCCAAGTGCGGTGACAGTGGCATTACCAGTAAATAATATGCCGCGTCATGCAGTAAACCAAGATCCACGCGGTGTATTTAAGTTAACAGTTAACAAAGACACTGGTTTAATCCTGGGAGCTACCTTATTTGGTAAAAACTCTGAAGAGTTAATTAACATTATTAAAATGGCCATGGACAACGATATTAAGTATATATACTTACGTGACCAAATCTTTACACATCCGACAATGGCTGAAAACTTAAATGATCTAGCTAAGTTAATTTAAAAAGACAGATAGTGCATACACAATAAGGTCAACTGATATGTGATGTAAACTATTAATAGAGATAATGATACCTTAAAAGAATGTAGAGAATAGAGAAAGTTAGGAAACCCTTAACTTTCTCTATTTAGTTATAAAATGAAAGAAAAATGAAAAAAGGGGTTTACATGTAAAAAGTTTTTTGATATACTTTAAAAACATCAGCGATAGAGCAATAATTTTATTGCTTAGTATCGAGGATGAGATATGATAGCAGTTAAAAAAGTTTTTTAAAAAGTGGTTGACACAAAAAAAATTAACTGATATACTAAATATCGTTCTAAGGCACGACAGTGCTAAACAGAATAAATATCCTGTGGTGGGTATGGTGAAGCGGTTAACACGGCGGATTGTGGCTCCGTTATGCATGGGTTCGATCCCCATTACTCACCCCACAACACAGGGGTGTAGCCAAGCGGTAAGGCATCGGACTTTGACTCCGACATGCGATGGTTCGATCCCATCCACCCCTGCCATTTTATGACCCACTAGCTCAGTTGGCAGAGCACCTGACTTTTAATCAGGGTGTCCCGCGTTCGAGTCGCGGGTGGGTCACCATTTACTATTCATATAGTATAAGGATATTGATGATCTTTGAAAACTGAACAATGAAAGGTAATTACTTCGAAAGAAGTAAACATAAGCCAGAGTGCGGGTTTCACATAGTTGAAACCAACCAAAAAAATTCTAGCCAAGTAATTGGCAACAACGAAAATGAATGAGCTATCAAATAGCTTCAAGATATCTTGGAGAGTTTGATCCTGGCTCAGGACGAACG